>VYLG01000020.1_pt1 | contig 92080 bp, 85 predicted proteins | sample 5114351 | NCBI WGS metagenome assembly VYLG01 (sample SAMN12291798, study PRJNA351875) | freshwater metagenome | isolation source: freshwater lake | place: USA: Michigan, Kent Lake | collected 2013-08-15
AACCAGGAATCGCATACGCCAAGACACAGAGCCCGCCAACAAAAGCCACTAAAGTAGCCCCAAACGAAGACGCACCCGCAGACAACGACAACGTCGCCGCCCCCGCCCCAATGATCCCGCCCAGGCTATAAAACCCATGAAACCCGGACATCAACGGCCGACCCAGAGCCTTCTCAACCTGAACTCCGTGAAGGTTGATCACAACATCCAAAGACCCCAAAACGCCTCCATAAACGGTGAGCACTGTGCCCAAAGCCCACAAGGACGGCGAAAGGGGAATCAGAGGGACGCTAAACAAAAGCACCAGACAAGATGCAATCAGAACCCGGCGACACCCGTACCGATGCGCCAAAGAACCCGCGAACGGCATCGTCAGCACCGACCCAATTCCGATCAAAAGAATTAACATCCCCAAAACCGAATCACTCAGCTCCAGCCGAGCTTTCACCAGCGGAACCAGCGGTGCCCACGTCGATGCAGCCAGACCAAGAATCAAAAAACCCAGCCGGGTCGAAACCGCCTCTCGTTCCCCAATCCGAACCATTGATTCCAAGCCGTCAAGTTTACGGCAGAACCTGCCCCAAAACTGTTCCCCAGCACAACTACCAGAGAATCTCTAAAGACCGGGCTTAACCTACCGATAACAACCATACAAGAGGTTTCAGAAAAGATGTCCCAAACACTCGTCATGCCCCTGCTAGGACTCGACACCGAGTTCCCCGACAGCGTTTATGTGTTGCACCACTCGCCAACCAAACGCTACGGCTGCTATTGCCACCAGGGCGTCCACGGTTTGGCCTGCTTCAGCTCACAAGGCGGAGCCATTAACTTCGGCGAGTTCATCGACCTCGACGGCCTCACCATCATGCAGCTTTCGTTCGACGAGGCTCGCGAAGTAGCCAAAGAGCGCCCCATGCCCGTCACCGCTCTGATGCTCCTGGATAACATGAGCGATCCGAAAGTGCACTTTGTGCGCTAAACTGCCGGTCGCTGGGCACTACGGCGCATTCTCGCCTTGATCTGAACCGCCGGGAGGCGGAGTTCGTAAGCTCTCTCCATGTTCTGGGGAGAAACGACTAAACTAACTTACTGCGCGGCACTGCTGGTTCTTGCATCGGCTACTACCCTCGCCGGGTCTCAGGCGCCCACCGAAAAGCTGGACCAGCTCGTCGCCAAGTACGACACCAAAACCGCCCCAGGAGTCGAGATTCTCGTCGTCCAAGACGGCAAAGAACTCTACCGCCGCACCGCCGGAATGGCGAATGTTGAGTACGGCGTCCCCATCACAAGAGACTCGATCTTCCACATCGCCTCCGTCTCAAAGCAGTTCACCGCCTTCGCCGCCTGCTTGCTTGAGCAAGAAGGCAAGCTGAACATGGATGACGACGTCCGCAAGTACCTCCCAGAACTCCCCAACTACGGCACCAAGATCACTCTCCGCAACCTCGCCACGCACACCAGCGGCCTTCGCGACTACTACGCTCTAAGTGCACTGGTCGGCTTAACCGAGGCCGACGTTTGGCACAACAGCCAAGTCCACAAACTCCTCTTCCAACAGAAGCACCTCAACTTCAAACCCGGAACCAAGTTCGAGTACGGCAACTCCAGCTTCACCCTCCTGGGCGAAGTCGTATCGCGAGTCGCCAAAAAGCCCCTCCGAGAGTTCTTGAACGAGAGAGTATTCACCCCGCTCGGAATGACCCAAACCCAATTGGTCGACGACCCCGAGCTCATCATCCCGAACCGCGCCTACTCTTACTACACCCAAGGTGGAGTCCTATACAAACGCCTCCTCGGTCCAGTCAACGTCGGCTCAACTGGAATCAATTCCACCGCCGATGACCTAGTCCGCTGGTCCCGGAACTTCGAGAATCCCAAAGTCGGCAACCAAAAGCTCTTCCAACGAATGAGCGAAAGAACCAAAAACTCCGGCGGCTACGCCCTCGGCCAAGAGTTCAAGAACTACCGTGGCGTCAAGATCGTCTTCCACGGCGGCGGAGACGCCGGCTACCGCTCCTATCTCATTCGAGTCCCCGACAAGAAGCTCACCGTAGTCATCCTCGGAAACTCCCGCGAATTCTTCCCAGTTGACTTGGCGTACGGCGCTCTCGACACCTTCTTGTTTAACGGTCCCGCGCCAGAAAAGCCGAAACGAACGTTCGACCCAAAACTCCTAGCCAAGTTTGTTGGCGACTATGAGATCTTTCCTGGCAACATCGTCCACCTCACTACCGAGAAAGGAAAGCTCTACCTCCAGCCCCTCGGTGATCCCAACAAGATGGAACTTCCCCAAGTCGGGGATTATGAGTTCGATTACCCTATTTTCACCCACAGCAGGTTCACATTTGGCAGCTCCGGGAACTTCAAATGGCAACTCTTTGACATTCCATACGGCGGAACCCGAATCAATCTCAAACCGTTCAGACCGGCCCAAGCAAACCTGAAAGAACTTGTCGGAACCTACTACTCGCCGGAGTTGCGCGACGAATACACTCTGAGTATCGTCAAAGGACAACTGATCGCCGCACATCGACGAAATGAAGATATCACCCTCCTGCCCATTCAGCGCGACTGGTACCACGGCAGCTCCTACTTTTTCGGAAAGGTCATCCCGACAAGAGACGGTAAAGGGCGGATCATCGGCCTGAGAGTCTCGACCCAAGGTGCGAGCAACATTCTCTTCAAGCGTGTGCCTGCACGGCGCCCCTTGCTCTTGACGGCTTGGTAGGTGCAGGTTTCCTGTAGGATTTTTGCCGACGAGGCTCTCAAAATCTCATGGGAGTTTGGAGCGCTGATCCTGCGAGCAAAGATTCTTCATCTGCATATTTCAGAAAAAATTGAAAAAAGTGAAATCGTTGTGGTAGGATCGCATTATCAGCCTCTGAACCTGATGAAACATGGCGGAAGATAAACACCAGAACTCAGATCATCGTTTTGCCAAATCCGTTGATTCTGTTGACAACTCCCAGACGTCGACGCTGTTCGTTACAAATGGCTGGAAGCGCGTTTTGTTGGCGTGTATCACCTACGGTCTTTTTTTCGGGTCAATCTATTTTTTGCTTTCCACGATGGGACAAACCCAGATGAGATCAATTCCAGACTTGATGGTTCTGTTAATGATGTTTGTTCTGCCGGGATTCTTAACTGGGTTGTGCGGATGCGCATTTGGAACGAATCTCAAGCTACTCAGCATTGAGGTGACTAGTGTCCTGAGCGTTTGCCCCTTGTTAATCGTGTCCGGTTTCTCGCTAGTCGGGCTCCTCGTCGTTTCCGTTCCGTTTGCCGCTTTCGTTTTTATGAGCTATTCTGTTGCCAAAAGACCAAAGATCAACGAGCTCGCGTTCGGAGGAATAATGGTTTTAGGGACCGTGCCGTCCTTTTGTTTCGGTTGGTGTGCGGTGCTTCTCCCGGGTCTCGGTTACTACGGCTTATATCTAAGCGCATTAGCCGCGATCGGTTGCCTTACCGTTGCGTCAATAGTCTTTGGTGGCTGTTTCGTCAACCGGATTGCAAGACTGGCGAAGTCGTGACACTCCTCTGCGAGTTGTTGGATGTTTGGACGCCTGCCGCTGCCTCGCTGAGCTAGTCGATTGCCTCAACCTTCTCCGTCTTCCCAAGGAACCCAAGCGCCAGCGCGACCAAAATCACGCAACCACCGATCACCGCATTCTGTTTTGGAATTTCGTTTTTGAACAGCCACCCAATCAACGCCGCCAAAGGCGGTTGAAGAGCGATCCCCACGACCAACTGGGTCAGCGGGGCGGATTCGACGATCCGATACCAAATGGTAAACGTCACCAGCCCAGAGAGGAAGATGAGATAAAGAAGCGGCAGCCAAGAGACAAAAGTGGACCCAAAAGAAAGAGGCAACACTGAAGGTAGGAGCAACGGAATGACCCAGAACGAAACTCCACCCCCCAGCATCTGGGCCGACAGCACGGCCACGCCGCTTGATCGACGGCTGATTCGCGCCGCGATCACGCCCATCAGGCATTCAGTGACCACACCCAGGCCAAAGATGAGGTTGCCCTTGGCATGGCCCAAAAGTGAAGGAAACGCAAACCCGATGGTAACAATATATCCACCGATACAAGACAGAGCGATTGCCACCACGCGCCTGGCTGGAAGCCGCTCATGAAGGAAGAAATAGGACAGGAGTCCGGTGAAAATCGGAGCCATCGCAAGGATGACCGTCCCTTCCAATTCACTCGCGAGCCCCTGCTTCACCATCCCCATCGACAGATAGAACATCATGTGCGAGGGGCCAAAGAGGAAGAATCCAATCCCGAAGCACTTCCACCAATCGGATTTTGAAAGCGAGACGTGCCCGGTCACCTTGCGAAACCAGCCGCTGCGGAGCAAGACCAGCATCATCAGCGATAACGCCGTCCACCGAACCAGCCCAACCCCTGCGCCCGAAAACCCCCGATCTGTCGCCGCCGAAACCATAAAGTTCACTGGCGTCCAAAGCACATTCAGCAGGACAACAATCCCAAAGATGTGCTTCGGAGGGTTCGCGTTTTGCAAGCTATTACTGTGACATATTCTCTACAGCGTCAACCTGTAGTAAAGTAAACCCATGCTCCTCGCCGCACTGCTGACTACTGCCGCAGTCCCGAAACTTCTTGTCTTCTCCAAGACCACCGGCTTCCGACACGATTCCATTCCCGCTGCCGTCGAAGCTATCCGCACTCTTGGCAAAGCAAACAAATTCGAGATCGACGCCACTGAAGACGCGACGGTCTTCACCAAAGACAACTTGAAGCAGTACCGAGGAATCATTTTCGCAATGACGACTGGCGACATCCTAAACGCCGATCAGCAAAACTCGATGCAGCAGTTTGTAGAATCAGGCGGAGGCTGGGTCGGAATACACAGCGCAAGCGACACAGAATACGACTGGCCCTGGTACGCCGAACTCGTTGGTGCCTACTTCAAGAGCCACCCGCCCGGAGGGCAAACCGTGAAGCTGACCGTCGAAGACCCGAAGCATCCTTCGATGAAAGGCCTCCCATCACCCTGGAGCCGCGCCGACGAATGGTACGACTGGAAAGCTAACCCCCGCTCTAAAGTCCACGTCCTCATCTCCGCCGACGAAAGCACCTACAAGAAGTCTCCGCCAGAAGACCACCCCATCACCTGGTGCAATCCTGCCAAGAAGGGAAGGGCCTGGTACACCGAGATGGGCCACTTCAAAGAAGCCTACAGCGAACCCCTCTATCTCCAGCACTTGCTCGGCGGAATAAAGTGGGCTTGCAAATTGCGATAGTGTGGAACTAACTAGTCAGAATGACTAGTCATAATGAGAACATGATTTCTGTGAACGCTACGGAGTTCAAAGCAAAGTGCTTACAGTATCTCGATGACGTGCGGGATGATGGTCAGATCGTGATTGTCACAAAGCACGGAAAAGAAGTTGCAAAACTGGTTCCGGTGAATACTCCGGAGCGCCCAAAGGTCAAAGCAGGATTCATGAAGGATCGTATGACCATTACCGGAGACATCATGGAGCCGTTCACTGAGGAGTGGGAGCAGCACGATCTGTGGTTTTAGACACGCACGTGCTCATCTGGTTTTGTCTTGATGACCCTCGGCTGAGCCAGAATGTCAAAAATCACATAGAGCAGAAACCAGAAGAGGTGTTCATATCATCGATAACCTTGTGGGAAATGGCCCTCGCCCACCAGAAAGGCCGCCTCGGGCTGCAAGTTCAAAACTTGCACGCAGATTTGCTTGAGGTTGTAGACGAGATTGGGATCAGAATCGTCGACTTAACAGCAGAACATGCGATTCTAGCCAGAACGCTCGAGTTTGACCACCATGACCCAGCAGATCGGTTCATCGCTGCAACCGCCTTCGCATTGCAGAAGCCACTTGCAACCGCCGACCCAAAACTCCATAACCTCCCCTGGCTCAAGACGATCCAGTAGACTATCATCACAGATGTCAGAGTTTGATCGCGCGTTCAATATCGGCCGGGGCTACTTCGACCGAGCCAAAGATGCCATCCTTGGCGGAGCTACGGCTGACGATGTTGCTACCAAAGAGCTCGACGATGCCCTCAACAACCCGGCCGTAGTCGCTCAAATCGAAGCGAACAACGACGAAAAGCAGCTCCGCAAAGAGCTCACCGAAATGAGCGAAGATGAAGCACGCCTCATCCTCGGACTCGACAAAGACGCCAAGTATCCCCTGGTCAAAACCCAGCACGAAAAGTTCCTGAGCCGGATCAACGAATTCGCCAAAAACAACCCCGCCAAGAAGTCCATCGCCGACCGCGAGCGACGCCGAATCGAGAAAGCCTTCGCCATCTTGAGCAAAAATGTCGATTCCACCGAGAAACGCTTCGGCTCCCTCGAGATCGAGTAGCCGATCGAATAAACTGCCTTCGTGCAGTATCGAGAACTCGGCAAAAGCGGCGTCAAAGTATCAGAAATCAGCCTCGGCTGTTGGACAATGGGCGGCCTCAACTGGGTCAACGGAAACCCCAACGGCTGGGCAAACGTCGACGAAGCCGAAGTCATCGCTGCCATCAAAGCCGGGATCGATGCCGGAGTCAACCACTTCGATAACGCCGACGTCTACGGCAACGGCAAAGCCGAGCAAATGCTCGCCCGAGCCTTCGACAAACTCGGACTCAACACCAACGACTACATCGTCGCCACCAAAATCGGCCACTTCCCCGGAACCGCCGCCCACGCCTACGAGCCCGCCCACATCCGCCACCAGTGCGAGCAGTCTCTCATCAACCTCAAGCGCGACTACATCGACGTCTACTACTTCCACCACGGCTCCTTCGGAGAAGGCGACTTCTACCTCGATGACGCCGTCGAAACCATGAACCGCCTCGTCGAAGAAGGCAAAGTCCGCGTCAAAGGCCAATCCGCCTACTCCGCCGACGACTTCGAGCGAGTCACCCCAAAAGTCCAACCCGAGTGCCTCCAAAGCTGGGCCCACGCGCTGGACGACCAGTTCATCCGCCCCGGCTCCCGAGTCGCCAACCTCATGGCCGAAAAAGGAATGACCTTCGTCGCCTTCAGCCCCCTCTCCCAGGGTCTCCTGCTCGACAAATTCGATCCATACAACCCTCCCCAGTTCGAGGAAGGCGACAACCGCCGTGGCCGACACCACTTCGAAACCGAGAACCTCCTCGCCCTCAAACCCAAGCTCGCCAAGCTCAAGGCCCGCTTCGGAGATTCAGTCGAAGACCTCGCCGGAGTCGCCCTCCGCTACGTCCTCAGCATGCCCAACGTCGCCTGCGCCATCCCCGGCTTCCGCAACGAGCGCCAAGTCAAAGCCAACCTCGCCGGTGTCACCCGCCAACTCAGTGAAGAAGATATGCAGTTCATCAAGGATGCCCTCGCCTGAATTGAGATATAATTCGGTTTCCGAATGAGTGAGTCGCTAATCAGTCTTGCCTGCCAGATCAACGATCTGATCTCCGTCGCCCTGCGCCCCGCGCTGGATGAACAAGGCATCACCAGCGCCTCATTCGCCATCCTCAGCTCCGTCAAAGCCGCCGACGGCCGCGAGACCCAAGCCGAAATCGGCCGCCGCCTCGGCCTCAGCCGAGCCACCGTCAGCGAAGCCGTCACCGCCCTCGTCGCCCAAGACCTCGTCCTCCGCAAACCCTCCGCCGAAGACGGCCGAGCCGTAACCCTCGTCCTCACCGGCAAAGGCCACCAAAAAGTAAACGCGGTCATGAAGCGCCTTGAGGAAGCCGAAAACGAAGTCACCGCCCGACTCATGGACAGGGAAGTCGCCTCCACTGCAAAGGTTCTTAAGAAGCTAATTTACGGCCTGGAGCGGCTCTGAGATTCGATCACCTCGAAGGCCTCTCGCACGATGTTGCCTAGCCCTTCAGGAGCCGTGCGGTAAGAATCAAGGTGGTTTGCCTTCTGCAATAGCTGGGCTTCAATCTGTTGGAAAGTTCGACTCTCGAGTTCCTGCTCCTCGAGAAGCGATCGTCCTTGTCGCTCTAGTCGCCCCTGCACAACCTCTATTCCATCGATCCCTTTTGCGTGGCGCAACCACGTCTCACCCGTGGCAATGCTACAGATCAACCCAACCGCCATCTCGTCCGAGGGCGGAATGTACTGACCGTCAACTTCTCCGGGCGTGAAAACACTTCGTTGAGCGATGATCTGGAAGAGAAACGGCAGGATTTCTGAGGATGCCGAATAAATCGTTCCTTGGTGCCAGACTGTCTGGAAGAGGTCGCTACAGGCTTCGCTCCGAACCATCGGGTCCTTGGAGCAGAGTCGCTCTAGCATGTCCGGTACATCAGACGCCGGTCCATGTGCGTGGCTCAGCCCGGCCCAATCGACTTCATCCAGCCCCTCGAAACGCAAGACTACAAAGCCTCGACCAGAACCGCCGTCGCCTCGCCGCCGCCGATGCACGGCGTCGAGATGGCGTACTTTCCACCGCGTCGACGAAGTTCGAGCAGGGAAGTCATCACCAGGCGCGCACCCGTCATTCCGATTGGGTGACCAAGAGCCACCGCTCCACCGTTGACGTTCAGCTTGTCCAGCGGAATTCCGACCTTTTCGGCGCAGCCAAGCGCGACAACCGCGAAGGCTTCGTTGATCTCAAACAAATCGACATCCCCGAGCGAAATTCCCGCTTTGGAGACCAGCTTCTCGATCGCCGCCGCAGGAGCGGTGGTGAACTTCGTCGGCTCCTGAGCGTGGGTTGCGTAACCAGCAATTCGACCCAGTGGCTTCAATCCTCGCTTTGCAGCTTCTTCAGCGGACATCATCACCAAAGCACCGGCTCCGTCATTGATCGAGCTTGCATTGCCCGCCGTCGTCACTCCGTCCTTGCTGAACGCAGGTCGCAAAGTAGCGAGCTTTGCAGGATCGCCGCCTTTCGCTGGCTGCTCATCTAGCGCAAAAGAGATCGGATCGCCCTTTCGCTGAGGGATTGAAACGGGAACGATTTCGTCGTCAAATCGCCCAGCCGTTTGGGCAGTCTTGGCCCGCGCGAACGACTCCGCCGCAAACTCATCCAATCGCTCTCTTGAGTAACCGAGTTCAGCCGCCGTCGAATCGCCGCAGTTGCCCATGTGGCAGTTGTTGTATGGATCCCAAAGGCCGTCGTTGATCATCGTGTCAACCACCACCCCGTTCCCCATTCGATAGCCTGCCCGAGCCTTGTCCAAAACGTAAGGAGCGTTAGTCATCGACTCCATGCCTCCCGCAACCACCACCGAAGAATCACCCAGGGCAATCGCCTGAGCCGCGAGCATGATCGCCTTCATTCCTGAGCCGCAGACTTTATTGATTGTCAAGCAGGGGACGGAATCAGGGATGCCGCCATAGATGGCCGCCTGCCGAGCAGGGGCCTGGCCCAGACCGCCTGTGAGCACATTACCCATGATTACCTCGTCGACATCGCCACCGGTCAGACCAGCCCGAGCCAATGCCCCGGCAATTGCCAAAGCTCCCAAGCGAGGAGCAGAAAAGTCGGACAAAGCGCCTTGGAAAGAGGCGACTGGGGTACGGGCAACCGAGACAATCACAACGTCGTGCATGATTGCTAAAGGGTACCAGGAGGAGTCTAGCTGCGCAGACGATCGACCGCGTTGCGAATGTTCCACTCGCTCGCTTCCAGGGCTTCTTGGGCCTCATCGCGGGTGGCAGTCGAAAGCTCGCAAACAATCCGAACGCACCGGTCTCGAAGTTTGATGTTCTTGGCCTTGACGTCCACCATCAAGTTCTCGATCACCTTGCCGTTCAACACCATCGCGCCAGTCGAGATTCGATTGAGACACATCTTCTGAGCGGTTCCAGCCTTGAGACGAGTCGAACCAGTGAGGATCTCGGGCCCGGTATCGAGCAAAATCGCGTGCTCGGCTTCCGCTAGCACCGGAGTCGCCTTGTTGTTTGCAATTCCGCAAGTCCACACGCCTTTTTGTCGCGCATGTTTGATTGCGCTCAGGACAAAGGGAGTCGTTCCACTTGCGGCTATTCCGATGACGATGTCCTTCGGATTCAATCCCATCAGGTTGAGAGCTTGAATCGAAGCCGCCGGATCGTCTTCGGCATCTTCAACCGCCTGGCTCGTTGCCACCGAACCACCAGAGACGACAGCGACAAAGTGTTCAGGGTCAATGCCAAAAGTCGGCGGCATCTCGGCGGCGTCGGCAGTTGCAATCCGTCCGCTGGTTCCTGATCCGATGTAGAACACCCGACCACCCTCACGGAAAGCTCTCGCCGCGTGTTCGATCGCGACCGATATTGCCTCTTCGGCGGCCGTCATCACTCGAAAAACGGTGTGCTCTTCCTCGTTCATCAAGCGCACAACTTCGCGCGCATTCATCTTGTCAAGGCCGTACGACCTGGGGTTGCGAGATTCAGTTCCCATGATTTAGTTCTTTTGCTAGCTCTACAGCGCCGTAGAGCGGAGGACGAAGAAGTCTATGCATTTCCCACTCCACATTCGGGAGTTCGTTTCCAAGGTGGAGCAAAAATGCCTCCTTAAATTGGGCCGAGGCTTTCCATACTCCTCCCGCAAGTGAAATCGAAAGCGATTTCGCATCAGTGTGATTTTGTCGGACATGTCGTGCGACGAGTCGAGCGAGGTCGCTCATATGCTTTTGCACACTTTGAATTGCATACTCTTGACCATCTGCAGCGTCGTGACCAACGGCTTTGACAAGCCGAGCGAGAATCGTCGCCGGAGATGGTGCCTTGTACACACCGGTGACCAAAACGGACTCATCAAGCGAACCGAACACGTCTTCGATTTGATCCCGCAAGTACTTCGTAGACTCCTCGGGATTCACCAAAAAATGCATCAATGCATCGCGCCCAAACGAGAAGCCAGAACCCTCATCACCAAGAATGTATCCCCGACCCCCACTCTTCACAATCTTGCCGTTGTTACGGGAGCACACCAGCGAACCCGTTCCGGAGATCACGCAGATGTCGGCCTCGGGAGAGGCGTACAGGGCGGCGGTGTAATCGGGTTCGGCGCGGAAGGTCGCCGGAGCACCAAAAGTGTCTTGGAGAATCCCAAGACCGCGTTCGCGAGTCTGAGGGCTGATCAAGCCAGCGAAACAGCCGCAGACAAAGTCGGGTTTCGGGCACCCTTTGGCGGCGTTAGTGAGGTTTCGCCGAAGTCTTCCCTCGGGGGTTGAAACGAGGTTTGCGGCTCCGCTTTGACCCTGGAAAAGGATGTTTCCGTCGTCGTCCATCGCCAAGACGCGGCTCGAAGAACCTCCGCAATCGAGGCCGACGTAAACGCTCATTTCTCTACTAGATTACCCGCCCGAGCCCTTCAGCCATTCTGCGCGCCTCGCTGATTGGGTTGGCGTTGCAAGGAGGTTTCGAGTGAGGCGCATATCGTTTGCCTTAAACTTCCTGGCTTTCACTACAACTTGCTTCTCTGATCCTGATCGAGTGACGGTGACCTTCAAAGAGTCGGTTCCGCCCATCTCAACAAGAACAATCTGATCTCCATCCAAAAGACCGGTATCTGTGCCCAAAACCTTGATGATTGTTCCAGCCTCGTTCACCGCGAACGGAGCTTCGACGTACTCTTTGCCTGGCGTCGTCAGTCGCAATCCCAGGTGCTCGAGCTGAGCATAGGGAAGCTCTTTCCCGGCCGTGCGAATCAAAGTGTCATAGATCGGACCAAGCTTTTCACCTCCGACTTCGACCATTAGGTCGCGCAGAGCCCCTTCCTCAAAGCCCGGATTAGGCAGGGCGTAGCGGTCATACGCCAGTCGCATCACATCATCAAGCGACTTCTTGCCTCCCGTTTCTTGGCGAATCGTTGCATCAAAAATGAAGCCGGAGACGAGGCCCATATTGTAGAAGCTAAGATCCCCAAATCCTCCGAAGCCGGTATCTTCCCATGTTTGGAAGCACACCTGTTCCAGCGTCATCTTCTTCCGAGTATCGCTGCGCTCGAGAGTCCGAATCTCGTCACGAAGACCATCGAGTAGTTGTGATTCGCTGATTAATCCCGCCTGGTAGGCGTGGAGTTTGGAATAGTAGTCCGTGACGCCTTCAGAGAACCACAGGTTAACCGTGCGCTGGGGCTTGCTGTAATCGAATGGTCCAAGGATTTTGGGGCGAATCTGCTTCACGTTCCATGAGTGGTAGAACTCGTGGGTGGCGAGTTCGTCGAGGTGAACCGTCTGCCCATTTCCGGTGGCAATCGTCGTCGAGGCTCGGTGTTCCAAGCCTCCCGCAAAGTCTCCGACTTCGAGGTGGATGAGATAGACGTACTTCTTGAACGGCACCTTCTTCATCATCCGCATCGCGGGAATGCTCCCGCGGCGCAGTCGTTCGGTCTCCGCATCAACGTCGCATCGCGGCGCAGGATCGCCAACCCAAATTGCCTCAAACGGCACTCCTTCGACCTTAAATGAGCGCCGAACAAATCGACCAAGTTGGATTGGATGGTCGGCTAACTCGTCGTAACCCGCTGATGAGTATGTTCCTTGCCCGTCGTGATCCATCGCCGTTCCGATATCCCAGCCTGTAGGCACGTTGAACTTTACTGAGTGCTTCTCGGTCATGTGATCGTCGGCATAGAGAAACGCGGAAGGTCCGTTGATGAAGGCGCTTGTTGCTCGAACGTGAGTTCGGAAGAACCCGAGTCCTGTATCAAGCCCTTGGATTCGATATGTGACAACAACTGGCTCCTTGCTCGGGTTAGAAATCTGAATCGCTCGTGAATCGAGTTTCTTGGTCGCTAGCTTTTTGCCGGCAAGGTTGACAACATTGACATCAAAGAGTGCCTTCTCGTAGTCCAACAAGAAGTAAAAGCCCGGACACCACGCCGGAATCCGCACCGTCTCGCTTTCCTTTGCGCCATCAATTTGCATTCGGACAGTTAAGTTCTTGGCGGCCGGATTAACGCGGACGTTGTACTTCACGTCAGCAAAGGACACAATCGGGAGCGCACCAAGAAGGAAGAAGGCGGTCAAGAAGCGTTTCACAGGCACTTTATTCTGACGAATACACACGCCATCCGATCCCATGTCACCCAAAATTGGTGAATCGCAACGCAGTATGTAGGCGTCTCTCCACATGTTATGAACCGACTTACTTGGATCCTCGCTGTCTGTTGCCTCCTTACGATCGGAGTCTCCCAGCAAGGCTCTGACCCCGGCCTGGGGCGAGCCAAGGAAGGAGCGGCTCCTGCACCAGTGATCCAAATCAAGCCCAGCGTGCAAATTCCCACGCCTAAGGACACCGAGGTGGTCGTAATCTTTCTCACCGGAGACTACATCGTGCTGACCCAGGGCCAGAGTTTTTCCGTTCCCAATGGCGAGTCGTTCTGGACTGCTCAGGGGGCAAAGGCTAACTGGCGATTCCGAAATCGTGGCGAAGCCAGCGGAAACTTCGTTTATGAAGTAATACGCGCCTGAGTCCGCCGGATGAAGTTAAGCCGCCCCGAAGAACCAAGTACACCAGATCAGCACATACATCGCCGAACCCACGGTGCAAGCCTTGTTGACAAAATCCTTGTTCTGCTTGGCGTACCAAGCCATGGTTGCCCATGCAACGCCTATCGTCAATCCTTTCACGAAGGCGAACAGCCATTCTGACTGGAGGATAAACACCCGCATGAGGGGGTTGAGCTCAACGATCTTTCCCTGTGAGTGAAGAACGGCGGTTGAGACCAAGTCAACCAAACCGATGGTCATCAGTAGAAATACGCTCTTGGTTGGGAACGCGACTGTCATAGCGTTCCTCAAACGCAAACCCCATGCCGATTGTGTGCTATCCCCTAACATTTTCAATAAACCTATCAATGGCACCCTGAGCCTCGCCTGCCGTGCAACCGTAGTGGTTGACGATCACGGAAACGATCTTGAGTGAACCGTCCTTGCACTTTACATAACCACTCAGCGCACTCACCATGTCAAGTGTGCCAGTTTTTCCAAAAAATATCGTTCCTTTCAGCCGATTGGCAAGCGTGCCAACGCCGGGTCTTGCCAGCGAATCCAGCCATATTTGCCGGGTTGGCTGGTCATAACTCCATTTAAGGAGCTTCGCAACATTGGCGGCGGTGACGTTGTTTTTGCGACTCAGCCCAGAGCCGTCGGCGACCTTGAACGAGTTCTTCTCCCATCCGATGCTTGTTAGCCAGTCTGCCAAATTCTTAGTTTGTCCGTTCGTTGAGTTGGTCAACAGATGCTCAGCCAGGCAGTTATCGCTCTTCTGCAAACACGTCTTGGCAATCTCCGAGAGTGGCGGGCTCTCCAGGGTGACGTCAGGCTCGCGGTTGACTTCTGGGCGCTTTGACAGATCCTCACGTTTGTAGCTGGCGCCGCCTGCCAGGTAGTCGAGTACCGACGAAGACGGATCAGGATCGCTGAGGGTGTCCACTGCCTTTGATTGATCTGCCGGAGCTTCGCGAACCAATAGCTGTGCCAGGGGTGCATTGTAGGCAAACTTCGGCTTGATGAAGTCATTCTCAATAACTTCGATCCGGGGAGTGTATGGCTTGAAGACGGGTCCTTTTCCGGTAAACCACAACTCCACACCCGCCTTTTCGAATGTCAAAGCATGAATGACCGGCGCGTATCGGTTCGGGAGGTCGCCGACCTGCCAGGAATCTGGAACCTCGTTCTGATAAGCCTGCCACAGTTGAACGGCGACCACGCTGTTCTTGGCAAACTGGTCCTTAGCCGCAGCAAGTCGCTCTGGGGTCAGCAATGGATCACCTTCGGCTGATACCAAAGCGACCATTGAATCCAGCCAGATCTGCGTCTTCCAGGTCTTTTGGGGTCCAAAAGTCTTGAGCGCAAACGCCGCGCTGATGAGTTTCTGATTGCTAGCAGGCATCAGGCGGGTTGTGCCGTTTCGCTCAAAAAGCACCTTGCCGTTGGTGTCCGTTACAACCGCTCCGACAATCGCCCCTTTCAGCTTTGAGTCATCCAGAGCCGCTCCCCAGCCTTTCTGGACCAGGATCATCGAGGCGGCAAGGGTGCCGGTAATCATGCCGGGAGTTTACTGCGGAAAGGCTCTGGGCGCAAGCTGAATTGAACCTACTTCCGACTTCCGACTTCCATCTTCCGACTGATTTTCGCCATCGCTCGCTCAACATAAGCCGACTCCGGCATCCCCAAAGCCTTGGTGATGAAGTAGTAGCCCCACATCGAAACCAAGAACGCGCCTAGCGTGATGACCAAAGTAGGAATCTTGCCCTGTTCCAGCGAACCAAGCGAACTGTTCGCTACGGCAAAGCCGACGACAACGACCGAGAGTGAACCAATGAACGCCTTCCCAAGAGTGATAGCTAGCCCCTTGATGTCAATTCCGCCGATTCGGGGAGTCAAAACCATCGCCATCATCAACACCATGATCATCGGTGCAATCGAACCCGCCAAAGGTAGAGCCAGATAACCCATCGATCCACGCAGAGCTAGGATCAGCAATACAAAGATGCCCGTCGTGACCGTCCCGATAATCACCGGAGTCTTTGTATCCTGAATCGAGTAGAACGCCCGCATGATGACCGGATGCAAGCACCATGCCCAGATTCCGATGCAGAAGAACCGAAGGCAAAGCGCAACCGGCGGCACATCCTCAACCTTAAATGCGCCATGCCTGAAAAACGCCGATACAATTTGTGGAGCCAGCATCGCCATCAGCACGCTCGCGGGAACCGTAAGATACATGACCGTCCGCATGGTCGAATCAAGCTGCTTCCTAAACAAGTCCATCCGGCCCTGGGTGAAGAACTGAGTGAAAACGGGAAAAACCGCTAACGCAAGCGACTGACCAAAGATCCCCAGCGGAGCCTGCATGAGCTTGTTCGCATAGTCCAGGGTCGAGTTGGTTCCATCAGGATAGAACGAGCCGAAGTAGCGAATAATCATGCTAAAGACGCTCGGAAGCGACAGCCCTAAAATGACCGGAAGCATCAACCGGAACACCTTGCGTACTCCTTCATGCGAAGTGTCAAACGACGGCGTGAACTCCATCCCCATTCGGCGAATGACAAAATATGGGACCACCAGATTCCCCAAAATCGCCCCAATCGTGGCACCCCAGCAGATCCCCTCGACTCCCTTGCCGAAGAAGTGACCAATCACTGAGGCACCAAAAATGATGCCGATGTTGTAAATATTGGGCCCTAGCCCCGGGATAGAGAAAACTTTACGTGCGTACAGCGTTCCCATCATCAACCCGCCAATAAAGAACGCAAACTGCGCCGGAAGCAGAATCTGACTCATCCTGGCAATCAGCGGAATCAGCTCCGGGTTCATCGTTAGTTTTCCTGCCGCCACTAACTTTGTCAGCGGCACGGCAAGTGCGAAACAGACCGTGATGAAGAGCAGAACGACGGTCGACATGATCGTCAGAACGGTGCTGAATACCTTCCAGGCTTCCTGCTTTCGGTCTGTGTGCCAGTACTCGCTAAACACCGGGATAAACGCCGAACTGAGCGCCCCACCGCTGACGAGCATAAAAAGAATGTCTGGAATTTGGAAAGCTAGGTTGTAGGCATCCGTGAACTCGGAACGCCCATAGTAGCCGCTAATCACCGAATCGCGCACCAGACCCAAAACCCGGCTGAGCAGCAGCGAAACCACCATAATCGTCCCGGCCCGCCCGACTCCCGAACTGGGGGACTCTTCGGCTGGGGATGCTGGAATTTCACTCATAGACAGGTTTAAGTATGTACGGTGAAGCCCAACTCTGGGTTGATCTCAGAGTTGGCGCGTGATGGTCGAGTCCGTAATCTTGTTGTCTGCCGCGAGCATTGTGGCCTTGCTCAGGATCACCGCCAGCGTCCGATCTCCCTCAAAAGGAAGATAGATTCCCGAAGTTGTGTCTTTTCCGCTCGGCACAATGCACAGATAGCGATTGTTGGGTTGGATCAAGATGTTCCCACTCCCCAAGTGGATTTTGTACGAGTGACGAGTCCCCTTGACGATCAAGAAGTTCCCGTCCAGGTGGGAAACGCTTGCGATCGCAAGCCGAGGCAAGAGCCGTTCGAGCACCTGCTTTCGAGTAATCGCAAGTTGGTTGAGCTCTCCAAACGATGAGTTGTGCCAGGCTTGCTGGGTAAATCCCTGATTGCCTCTGTCCGACCACTCGGGATCGTTGCCGATGCTCGCGACTCCCACAAACAAGTCGACATCGCGACAAATCTCGCTGAACACAACTGGCGGAATCCGGCTGAGCTCCAGCGGCTCGTGATCGCGAGTAAACCGAACCTGGTCAGTCGTGAGATAGGTGGCAATCCCGGCCTCAGTCATCTCTTCGCCCGCAATCTCAACGAAGAACTCGGCCACAAGTAGCCACTCATCCAGAATCCGCAGGGGATACCCCCAGCCTCCGTCAAAGAAGCCTTGAAGTGTGGCTCTCCACCCCCTATCTCGCATCAATGTGACGGCTTGGTGTTGCCGAATAATCTGCGCCGCAAAGCGGTTTGAATATGTGTTTGTCCTGACCTCGGCGGGCGTGAGGACATACAGTTCCCGAAAGGCCTGCTTGAACGGCTGAACGATTTCACGAGAGAAAACCGCGTCTCGCCAGACTTGGGATTCCTCCTCCGTAGAGTCAATTGGATGCCACAGCTTGACGGTTACGCTGCCGCTTGCGGGGGCTTGATCAACAAAACCCAAGCTGATTTGTTCGCCCTCTTGGAACTCCCAGATGAGCCGATTGCTGAAAACTCGCATCACGGGGTGCTCCACGTAGTTCTCTCGCCACTGGTCGAGCGGAATCCGCCGTTGGCTGATCATTTGGCGATCAAGCCGGCGTTTTTGCGCCGACACCGTCGCCTCAAGCTCCTTCTTTTGCCGTTTGACGTAGGCAATCTCGTCGGCAAACCCACTCTTCATCGCCTGGCTAGGCGCCGACAGCTCTTTGGTCGAACTGAACCAGCGGACCGACGCCCGGGCCAATGCATCCAAATGCAGTTCGGCACGCTCTTCACCCAATTCGATCACGGCAACGCCGTTGGCGTCCAGTCCAAAGTCCGGCACAATCCGCTCTTCTAACTCCGCGATGGTAATGTTCTGAGCCGCCGCAGCCTGCGCCAGTGCCGACTCAATCTGGTTCGCCATCGTCTGGGTCTTCACCTTGGCTTTGCCCAAACTGAGCGCAGCGAGCGCATCGAACGTGCCCATCTCTTGCAACGCCCACACCGCCCCGCCAAAGCCCTTAGCGCACCGTGCCCCCTGTCCGCCAATCTTGTCCGAGCACACTCTTAATGCTCGTCCAAGCAGCTGCGCAGACTCTTGAGTTGGATAAAAGTGGAGAAACACAATTAGTCCTCTCATTTGCTCCGCGATCTCGGGGTTCACCTGGTTGGGCTGCCGGGAGATTTCTGAAAGTGCGGCGTCCACCGCCACTTGAAGAGGCTGGAAGTCCGTCAGTTCGGCAATCGGTCCTGCTGCCTTGAGCCACTTCTTCGTCGGCGTGGCGCCGGCGTAGGTCAGTGCATGGTCTACCAACGATTCCAAGCCATCCTGTGAAAAGATGGTCGACTGCCAAGACTCAATCACGGTTCGTTTTCCCGAACCTGATTCATACTGACGCGCGAGCCCATGTAAGCGCGAGTGATGCTGGATAATGCCTCTTTCTTCGATGGCCCGAATCGTCTCCGCCGCAATCTGACGGGCGACGTCCGGCTCAACCAGCTTTACAATAGATTTAAATAGATCGACGTCCCCCAAAAAGTATCGGTGCCCATAAACAAGTGCTCGCCAGTAGTTCAGCAACGAGTCCGATGTCAGCTTAGCGCTTAGCCATGGAAACCGGAAAACTTGGAAATCGTACTCATCGTTGTTAAGGTCCTTCACCAGTTTTTGCGACACGACGTTTTGAAGCGCGGGCTCGAGTTCAAGACAGGCCGTAACGTAGTCGTCGTGAATTGTCCAGCTAAACATGCTGGTAGCAACCTTAGCTTTCCAACTGAGCAAGAATCGCCTTGCTTGAAACTCCAGTTTGATTTGATCCAGCAAGATTAGCCACCAATCAACGGGACCAGCCGAAGGAAGGTCACTTCATCACCGTCTTCGAGAGTTAGTGTTTCGTCCAATGTCTGAGCTTGTCGACCAGGAAGGAGAACGATGAGTTGACCTCTATCAAATGCCTCACAGGCCGTCTGAACTTGGGTTTCAACCTTGATTCGAGGAGTGAACGGCTTTGGCACGGGGTTCACCAGTCGCTTGTGTACTGGCATGTCATCGGTTCGCCGATCCACTTCAGCCCGGATTCGACTCTCGATCAGTGTACGAACCGTCATCTTGGGGAAGTCAAACTGGACCGTCGGTCCCTCCGACCGAATCCCCGCCGTTGTCTCATCAAAGAAGGCTATTTTCATCATCGCTCACTCCGTTGGGATCAGAAAAGGTAACAATCAGTATTGTGCACGAAGGTCGCTATTCTCGCCAAATGAAATTGCCAGAAGTTGGCGAGAAGGGTCAGCAACTTCTTGCCGAAGCCACCGTTTTGGCGGTAGGTGCTGGCGGTTTGGGGTGTGCCTCATTACCTTGGCTTGTCCGAGCCGGAGTGGGGAGAATCGTGATCGCAGATCCGGGCGTGATCGACGAACCGGATCTCGGAAGGCAGCTACTGTACCGAGTTGAGGACATCGGCGAAAGCAAAGCGGTCATCGCCGCTCGGGTTCTGAGCAGAATGAACCCAGGCGTCGAGGTGCTTCCGGCTAACATCGCAATTGACTCTGGCAACATCGCCGCTTTAGCGAGCCAAGCGACATTGATCCTCGACGGAACGGATCAGATCGAACCAAGGCGAATAATCAATTCCTTTGCCATTGCGAAGTCCTTTCCATGGGTCTACGGCGGGGCGATAGGGTGGGTAGGTTCCGCGCTTGCTTTCAATGCCGACCTACCTTGTTGGGAATGCGTTTTTGGCGACGAACCCGCCCCTCCGTCTTGTGACGCCGCTGGCGTGATCGGCCCCGTAGTTGGCTGGGTAGGCGCTACTCAGGCGGCTCTTTGTCTCCGTTTGATCCTGGGCGAACCCTGCGGTGGGCAACTGATCACCGGAGATCTGTTTCGGTCTCAATTCCGAACTCTCTCCGTGAAACGCAATCCTGCATGTCCGGCATGCTCTCAAAAACCCCTAAACAAAAAGTGAGCGACGAACTAACCGTTCGCCGCTCGCTTCTTGCGGTTCTGGATGCTCAGAGAGCTCGGTCGATTAGGCCAGCCAGTGCTGCCTTAGGAGCTGCACCAACTTGCTTGTCAACAACCTTTCCGCCCTTGAAAACGAGAAGAGCAGGGATGCTCATGATGCCGTAGTTCTGGGCGACTTCACCGTTTACATCCACGTCAACTTTGAAGACCTTCGCCTTTCCTGCGTACTCGGTGGCAAGCTCTTCGACCGATGGGCCGATCATCTTGCAGGGTCCGCACCACGGAGCCCAGAAGTCCACGAGGACGGGAACGTCGGAGTTCAGGACCTTCTCCTGGAACTCAGCTGCGGTGTTGATTGCGAGGTCTGCTGCCATTGTATTTCTCAATATCTCCACTAGGGAATACGTGTGAGCGTACCTTTCCAATCCCAAAATCTTAGGCTTTTTCGTCAGAGGTGTCACCAATTGCCAGGAGGCATCGTCTATACTTCCGATCCAGGGACTTCGTGAAGTCTTTTTAGGTTTGGAGGCCAGAACAGATTTGAAACAGTCGAAATTTATCGCACTCTCTGCCGCGTTAGCGGTCGTGTTGCTAGGAACTGGGCAGGAAGCTCAGGCTGGTGACGGAACTCGTGTTAAGTCGAAAGGCAAGACCGCAAGCAAGTCAACTGGCGAAGTCCGCTACGCAGTTCGTGGCTCCGGTGCCGAGACCGGGCTCGCAGGTATCAACCTTTACGACAGCGGTCTGAAAGTGCTCAAGCTATACGGTAATCCAGAATCGATCGGAGCTATCACAGTTGGAGGAGCCACTGAGTCCGGTGGAGGTGGCCAGAGCGGACCTCCAGGCGGTTTTGGTGGTCCTGGCGGTGGCGGAGGAGGCAGAGGCGGCAGTGGTGGCGGCGGTGGTGCTGCATCCGCAGCATCAATGACGGGCCCAGGTCCTGGTAACTTTCAAATTTTCCCGAGCGATACCTTAGGTGATGGTGCAGTTTGGCAACCAGCGACTGGCAATTTTGGCCAGAGAGGTGCTGGAAGCATGGACGGAGGAGAAGGTTCCGCTGGCGGTTCGCGACCACCTTCTGGTTCAGGCGTCGCTCCTGCTGCAGGTGGAGCTCCAGGTGGTGGCGGTGGCAACACAGCCGCAGAAACCAGTACCTTCACGCGCTGGCAGTACACCAAGAACGGGACAAAGCTGTCCTTCATCATTGACAAGTTCAACCGAGTCCTTCAAATCGAAGCAATCGGTCTTGTTAACAAAAACATCTCAACCAAACGCGGTGTCGGTTTCGGAAACACCTTCCAAACCGTGATGAACAAGTACGCTCCTGCGAACGAGCCAGATGGCTATGATCTCGCTGGAAACAACTTCACCATCCGATTCCTCACCCGAAGCCGAGTCGCTTTCCGATTGACCCAACTCGGAGGAAAGACTCCTCACGTGGTCACCGGAATCGTAGTCTCCGCTGGCAAGAAGTAAGGTTAGTTGAATGACGATCGCGATGAGATAAGACGACGCATCGACCTTGTCGATCTAGTCTCTCAGCGCGTTCGTCTCAAACGTTCTGGAAAAAACTATACGGGGCTTTGTCCGTTTCACGACGACAAATCCCCGTCTTTTTATGTCAACCCCGCGCTGGGTCGCTACACGTGCTTCTCCTGTGGCGAAAAGGGTGATGCATTCACCTGGACGATGAAAACCCAGGGACTCGAGTTCCGAGAAGCTCTTCAGTTACTCGCCGACCAAGCCGGAGTCAAACTTTCCTCATACTCGGGACCAACTCAAGACAAATCGGAAAGGGAAGGTTGGCTCGCTACCATGCAGTCCGCCCTGATCTTTTACCGGAACGAGCTGAACAAATCATCCACGGCGAAGACCTACTGCGAGAACCGTGACATCCCTCAAGCGGTGATTGATGAATGGGAACTCGGCTACGCCCCCGACGTTCGCGAAGCCCTCGTGAGCCAACTCAAGCGCGACGGACACCAACTCGTCGAAGCAGAGAGGCTCTTCCTAGTGCAAGGCGACCAACAAACGGGCTACCGCGACAAGTTCTTCTCGCGTCTCATGTTCCCCATCAGGGATGATAAAGGGGATCTCGTCGGCTTCGGTGGCCGCGTACTCGGAGACGGAACCCCGAAGTACATCAACAGTTCCGACACGCCGCTTTACCGCAAAAGTCGGGTGCTGTATGGATTCCACAAAGCTCGGGACAGGATGATGAAGGAGCGCCACGCTGTGCTTGTCGAGGGATACCTCGACGTCATCGCATGCCACCGCGCCGGAGTCAAGGAAGCTGTCGCCAGTCTCGGAACCTCGCTTGCCGACGATCACGCTAAGTTGCTCAAACGCTTCTGTGACAAGGTGACGATATTGTACGACGCGGACAAAGCCGGTGAGAAAGCCGCGATGCGTGCTGTCGAAATCCTTGGCGAGGTTGGCCTCCAATGCCGAATAGCACTCATGCCCCAAGGCGAAGACCCAGACACGCTCCTCAGGCAAAAAGGCGCCGATGCGGTCCAAGAAGCCGTCACCAAAGCCGAAAGCCCGTTCGACTTCGAAATCCGCCTCCTTGAATCTCGAACAGGAAATCAAACAGATGAGTTCTGGGAGCAGATCCCGCTTGTCCTCGCCAAAGCTCCAACCGAGTTAGACCTCGAACGTCACATCCTTCGCCTCGCCGGTCAGCATCCAGCAATCCCCAACTCGCAGGCCGCATCAGCTGCGCTGAGAAGGGAAGTGAACAAGCACCGAAGGGCAGCCCAGAAGGGACAAAAGAACGAAGAACTTCCCGCCGCACCGAAGCTCAAACGTTCAGCGAGTTCCCTCCAAAAGGCCGAGCAGATTCTCCTTGTCGCTTGGCTGGAATCACAAACTCGCGAACTAGTGGCAACTTCGCTCGGAGAAACCGAGCTATGGCAAACTGGCACCGCCCGCCTTGTCGCACAGCATCTTTACGCCTGCGAGAGTTTCGACGATCTCCCCGAAGACATCCAATCAATCCTGATTGAAGTCGATGCGGTAATTCCGCAGCAAGAGCGCACGCCCGAAGTAATACAAAGTGCAGTAGATCGTCTCCGAGTCGAACTTTTAACTAGCCAGATCAAGCAACAAGAAGAGATTCTCATGGCTGAACCCACCAACGAACAAGCCGCTCAAAAGCGGAAAGAACTCATCGCCAAACGGAACGAACTCAAGCGCCGCCTGACGGGTCGTGGAGAGTAGTCATCGTGTTCTGAAGAGTTGCAAACTAACTGGTTGACATTTGCCTCGAAACGTCGGCTACAGAGTGATGATTCAATTTGTCCAAGACAAGTTCCCCACCAACAACCTTGTTCTTTACTGAGAAGCTGCGAGACTGAACAACACCCCCATCTGTCCCCAACAAAACCTCAGAATTGGAACGACTTTGAACCTAACGCCCCCGACATAACGTGTCGCAGTTCTGTGCTAATTATGGTGTTAACCCTTTGCCAACGAGTGCGGCAAAGATGACGGAACCGCCTAACGAGAAAACTTTCATAAAAGTTCCTCAGATTTCACTGTTTACCGTCATTTTTTTCGTATGATGGTAGCCGTATTGGAATCATCTGCGATGTTGGGAGAAGAGGGGAAACTTACCATCGCGACGAACGAGCCGAAGAGACCGCAAAGGTGCCCTGCTCGAAGAATCGCGTTAGCTAACTTGGAACGCCAAAAGCCGGTTTTGCTCGATGAAGAGGGCGAATCTGTTCCGTTGTTCGGGCAGAACCCCGACGAGTTCGAAGATTCCGTGCATACCTGGTTCAGGCGCATCGGTCGAATCGCGCTTCTCAAGGGAGATCAAGAACTTGAGCTCGCTCAGCATGCTGCGGACGGTTGTGTCGACTGCAAACAGCTGCTGATTGAATCGAATCTCCGTTTGGTAGTCAGTGTTGCAAAACGATTCGTTGGTCGGGGTCTTTCGCTTCAGGATTTGATTCAAGAAGGCAACATGGGGCTGATCAGGGCAGTCGAAAAATTCGACTCAGAGCGAGGTTTCCGGTTCAGCACCTACGCAACTTGGTGGATTCGACAAGCGATTTCACGTGCGATTTGCGACCATGGTCGCACCATCCGAGTTCCGGTGCATACCCTCGAAGCGGTGAACCGAATGATGAAGGTTGCCGGACAACTCCAGCAAGAGCTTGGACGGGATGCCACACTTGGAGAGTTGAGCAACAAGCTCAACATCACCCCAGAAAGGTTGAGCGATTTCCAACGGGCAACCGTCAACACGATCTCACTTGATGCTCCGGTTGGAGACAGCGATGACCTCGGCCTCGGCGACTTTGTGCAAAACAAAGAGGAAGAAACGCCGATGGAAACCGCCTTCAAGAGCATCGTTCGGGACCAAATCGAGTCAGTCCTCGACACCCTCACTGAGCGCGAAAAGGGAGTGATTATGCTTCGGTTCGGTCTTGTCGATGGGAACCCGAGAACCCTGGAAGATGTCGCACGGCACTTCAATGTGACTCGAGAGAGAATTCGTCAGATCGAGCAGAAGTCGCTCAAAAAGCTGAAGCATCCCTCTAGGATTAAGCCTCTTCGGGAATTGTTGGACGATTCGGCACACTGCGCATAGCGTCTGGCGTAAGATAAGTCGTGCGCGCGCCGTATGCCATCGTCAACCTCGATTCTGGCGAATCGGTAAACCTGGATTCTCTCTATACCGAGCGACCTCTCGCGCTGGTTTTCATGCGCCACTACGGCTGCATTTTTTGCCGAGAGCAACTCGCAAGCCTTCGGGAGTTTAAGGACGATAACATCGTTCTGGTAGGGATGGGCGACCAGAAAGATACCATCGAGTTCAAGAGGCGGATGGAAGTGCCTCAGACCATCATCTCGGACCCCACGAAGTCACTCTTCCAACAGTTCGGCCTTCGGAGGGCCTCCTTTGGCCAGTTTATGAATCGTCGTGTTGTCAACCGAGGCGTCAGTGCCCTAAGGGCTGGTCATCGCGAAGGCTTGCCAAACGCCGACCCGATGCAACTCGCCGGCGTCTTCATCTTGAATCGAGATGGGGAGGTTGTTTTTGAACACCGCTCTTCGGATTCTTCAGATAACCTGCTCGGTCCTCAGATCGCTGCTGAACTGCGTGCCCGTTCATAATAGATTGGTGCCCGACGAAAGCCGTCTCAGAATCGAAATATGCGAATACGCCGCCCTCCTCTGGGCTCGCGGCTTGATCGGCGGGATTGAGGGAAACCTCTCCGTACGGCTTGAAGAGAATTTGTTCTTGTGCACGCCGTCCGGGCTCGCCAAAGGGCACCTCAAGCCTAATCAATTGGTCTTGGTCGATCTGCACGGGAATCAGCAAGGCACGCAGGGTGGCCGCATGGGCTTCCGCGATCAAGGAGTGGCCGGAAACCCGCTCAAAGTGAGCTCGGAATTCAAAATGCACTTGGGAATCTACCAAGCTCGCCCCGATGTTTCGGCCGTGGTTCATGCTCATCCGCCCTTCGCGACGAGTTATGCATACGCCGAAGCCCAACTCGACCTCAGTGGTAGCCCGGAAGGATCATTTGTCATCGGGCAACCTGCGCTATTGCCATTCGCCACACCTGGTACAGAAGAAGTCCCAGCCAGCTTCCTTCCGTTTTTGCAAAACCACAATGCGTTCCTGTTGGCTCGCCATGGAGCGACAACCGTTGGGTCCAGTTTGGAAGAAGCCTTCAATCGCATGGAAACCCTTGAGCGTCTGGCGCAGGTGATGTACCAGGCAAGAATCCTCCGCCAGTCCTAGTACGTCCTGACTACGTGGCTCGCAGACGTAAACCCAGGAAGCCGTTCATCGGAGATCAAGTTTTGGCCTGCGTGAACGGAATCCAGTGTTGCGGCTGCGTTGGCATTCTCAGTGTCATGGGGCTAGTGGCTGCGGGTGCGGCTCTCGAAGTGCAAAACAAGAATCTGGCTGTGAACGTCAAGCCTGGCTTTAACTTATCAAGTTTAGGTAAGGATTTCAACTATCCTGCGGCAGTCTTTGCTGTCGCAGCCCTTGCGGTAGCCGCGTTCATGATCTGGCTAACAATCGCCCTGTGGCACGGACGCAAGTGGTCGCTTTGGTTCATGTTCCTGACCCACCTTCCCACTGCTCTTTTCTCGGGATACTCTCGAGATTTCGGACCCTCAGCTGCCGCTCTTGCTATCACCATCTACACCTTCCTCCGAATCTCAGGGAACGCAGGCCCAAGGCTCTAAGTAAACTATCTCACGTTATGCGGATTCAAGCACCACGAGGTACCGAAGACGTCGTTCCAGCAAAGGCGGCGCGATGGCAAGAAATCGAATCGGCATATCATTACATTGCCGCCCTTTACGGCTACCGCGAAATCCGGACTCCGGTCTTCGAAGATGTCCAACTCTTCAAGCGAACCGCCGGCGAGACCAGCGACATCGTTGACAAGGAGATGTACGAGTTCAAGGACAAGGGGGATCGCGACATCGCCCTAAAGCCTGAAGGGACAGCACCTGCGATCCGAGCCGTTCTGGAGCACAACCTTTGCCCGACGGGAACCCACCTTCGCCTCTGGTACGCCACTGCCTGCTACCGCTACGGCCGCCCGGGTGCGGGTCGTCTAAGGGAACTCCACCAACTTGGCGCGGAGCTACTTGGCTCCAGTTCGGCGGAAGCCGACGCCGAGGTGATCGAACTTGCTATCCGCTTCTTCGACTCTCTCGGAATCAAGGATGTGCCGGTCAAGATCAACTCAATCGGGCGGGAAGAGTGCCGAGGGAAATTCCGTGACGTGATCCTAAACCACGTCAAGACTTACCTGCAAGACGCTGACGAGGTCACGAGAGGGAAAATCGAAAAGAACCCGCTCGGAATGCTCGACTCAAAAGACCCCAAGCAGAAAGTAGCTCTTCAGGACCTTCCCAGCATCCTCGAGTTTTTGGAGGATGACTCGAAGCAACGGTTCGAGTCGCTTCAGTCACTTCTCTCTGAAGCCAAGGTGCCGTACCAAGTCTCTCCCGAAATCGTTCGGGGGCTGGACTACTACACTGAAACGGTTTTCGAGTACGAGCACCCAGCTCTTCCCGGACTCAGCGTTTTCGGAGGAGGTCGGTACGACAATCTAGTTTCCCAGCTGGGTGGCCAATCGACTCCGTGCGTGGGCTACGGAATAGGCATGGAGCGACTTCTTGCCGTTCTCGAGAAACTTGAACACGAGACGATGCAGCCAGCACCGCTTGCGTTCATCGTTCAAGCTTCAGATAACGCTGGACCAAAAGCTAGAGCAATCGCGCGTGATGGCAGGGCGAGCGGAATAGCCATTAGCCTTGACCTCGACCGTCGTAGCCTCAAGAGCCAAATGCGGCAAGCCGACGGTTCTGGAGCAATTTTCGCCCTGATCATCGGCGACGACGAACTCGCGCAAAACAAGGTATCCGTGAAAAACTTGAAGACCAGCGAGCAGCAACTGGTAGCCTTCGACCAAGTGGTCGAGTTCCTATGCGAAAACTCCTCGCGTTAAGCTTCCTTGCTCTGGGCATCCAAAACGCCCAGAGCCAGGCTCCTGATGTGCGCATCAAGGGCGATGTTAGTCTGAGTTACATCAACAATGAAGGCGTCGGGCTTCGCATGATTAGCCCTCTTCATCGATACTCAACGATCTCCCTCAGCACTCTCTCGCCGCTTGGATTCAACATCCTTCTCAGTCAACGATTTAGCTTCATCCAGGATGATGCAGATAATGAGTTATTCGACGAATACTACGTCGAGGACCCCGGGAGCTGGCGAGTCGGGAAGCAGTACTTGCCATTTGGAGGCGGTCAGATCCTGCGAGAAACCGCCCTTGCGGCCCGAGTCGACTCAAACCTCATCTTCGAAGGCCTGCCGCTCAGCCTCGCTCTTGTGGACGCAGGAAAGGGAAGGCAAGCCGGACTGATCGGTCGATTAGGCGGACGCGGATATGGGTTCAGCGCCGCACTCGGCGACCACTGGGGAATCAATGGAACAGCCTTCAAGCTCTTTCAATCTCTCGGTCCAGGGTTGGGGAGAGAAAGCGGTTACCAGCAAGCGTTTGGCTTTGACTGGAATCAACGAGCGGGCAGACTGACTACGCGCTATGAGTCGGTGGCCCTCCGGCGACCAAACCAAGCTGCCGACTCACTCAATCTGACCGATCTTTCGTTCACCTATGACCTTGGCGGGCGAAACCAGTTGCTCTTTGGAGTCTCGGAGGGCAGGGACAGGTGGTTGAGATTGGGTGGGACGTACAATGCAAAACACGGAGTAACCGTCGAAGCCCTGAGCCGAGCACAAAACGGCAGGATCGTTGAGTCCAGCCTCACTTTGAGAATCAAATTTTAGAGCTGGGACCGTAGCTCGGTTAGCCGCCGACGCCTGTCCGTGTCGGCCGGTGTCACGTCGATCATCAGGTCAACCGTCCTCCTGAGATCGCGATTTGGAGAACCGTTCGCCTTCAGCGTGTTGTACGCCTCGTAGTAGCAGTCGTAGGCACTCTCAAGCTGCCCCATCTCCTTGTAGGCATTGCCTGCATCGACAAGAAGCCGGGCTTTGGCCGTCGCTCCGGATGCCCGCTGGGCATCGTCATAAATCTCTCTCGGGTCGGGTCCAGTGTAGGTGGGCGCAGATTCTTCGGGAGCGGCGGACGGCGAAGCACTCTCTGTTACAGAACCTGATGAGGCAGCTGGCTCACCCTGCGAAGTTGTTGGAGTTGCCGCCGGAGCGGACGCTGCTTTTGGGACGTTGATTTCCCGCTTAGAAGCCGACTGATTCTGCTGAATCGAGTTCGTCACCGCGATAAACGCTGCCACCAAAATGGCCGCCAGCAGACCAAAGACGACAAACGCGACCGCAAGCTGTCGCATTCGCTCCTTCGTTTGAGGGCTGATGAGCGGAGGGCCGGGTGGTGGCGGGTAGAACTGCCCCGGCGGCAACTGATACTGCCCTGGCTGAGGTTGTTGATAGGGATTGTAAGCGCCGTATTGAACTGGTGCGGAAATCACCGGTGGCGGAGCAGGCGCCCCGTAAGGATTGTAGCCGCCCTGCATCGGCTGACCGTAACCCGACATGGGCTGAGGTGGTGGCACCTGTCCGGGCGCGAAGTATGGATTCGGAGTTCCGTAAGGCGTGTAGGGTTGCTGGTAAGGATCTATGACGGGGGGTGCTGAGAGACCCATCGGGGCGACCGAGAGTTGGCCCACAGCATAGGGATCATAGACGGGTTGTTGCGGTGCGGAGGGTGCCTTTTGAACAGAAAGAGCATCCTGCAGGGCCTGACGCATTTCGTTCGCATTGTGAAATCGCATCGCCGGCATTTTTTCGAGTGCCCTCTGGATGCACACCCAGAGCGACATCTGGATATTGCTCGGTGGAGTGGGTGTTGAGTGAACGATGGCATGGGTAATCGCATTCACGTACTCCCCTGTGAATGGCTTGTTGCCCGTCACCATTTCGTATAGCATCACTCCGACACTAAAAAGGTCTGTTCGTTGGTCAATCTCCTTGCCCACTACTTGCTCAGGTGACATGTAAGAGGGTGTTCCGAATACTTGACCGTTCATAGTAAGATTCGGCTGAAATGTCAACCTAGCGATGCCAAAATCTGTTATCTTGACAACTCCTGAGGATGTGAGCTGGACGTTATCGGGCTTGATGTCCCGGTGAACGACTCCGGCCTCGTGGGCGCAAGAAAGACCCGCTAAGACGTCCGAAGCAATCTGAACGGCTTGCTCAACCGAGAGAAAACCCTTGTTATCAATCTCTTTCCGAAGCGTGATCCCATCTAGGAATTCCATCGCCATGAAGTACCGCCCCGCATCTTCGCTGAAGCTGTGGACGGTCATGATGTTGACGTGGTTCAGGCTACCAACCGCCTGAGCCTCGCGGCGGAACCGGCTGACCCTCTCTTCAACTTGCTGCGGAGTGGATCCGGCAGGCATCGAAAGTTCTTTGATTGCCACCCGCCGATTCATCAGCGGATCGTAAGCCTCGTACACGATGTCGTTCGACCGTGCAATCTCCCGGATAATTTGATACTGACCTAGCGTTTGTGGTTGCGCGCTCATCCTAGTCAGCTTTTCCTTGTATTAATTGTAGGGCATTCTTGCCTATTCAAGACCTAATTCGGCTAGCCGAGACCCATAATTACTCGTAAATATCGTAGGGAACGTCTACATGATCGCGCACTTGGTCGGACTCGGAATGCTGAAGGGAGATTCCATCAGCATCACGATGTCTGGTCATGGACCTCAGAACGAGCTGATCGTCGCCAAACCCACCATCGTTTGGCAAGTGTGGCCCGATGGGGACAACATAGTCAGTGCGGCGACGATCTCGATCAATGGGAAGAAGCAAAAGGCCATTTACAGCAAACTGGCAAAGAGCCTTCTGTTTACTCCTGAACAACCGTTCAAACCCGGAGAGCATCAGGTTGCGGCTCAAATCGTTGTCAACGGATGGGCCAAGTTTGACAAGAAGTGGTCTTTTCGCGTGTTACCAAACGCGTACACAGAGTTGCCAGATCCGACCGACGCATCACTGGCAGTAGTGGACTCGTTCAACGAAATCCGAGGGATCGCTGGGCTTGAGCCATCCGTCATTGATCCGAGATTCTGCCTTGCGGCATCTGGTCATGCAGAGTATTTGGAGAAGTACCCAGGTAGCGGACATCTCCAGAGCCCAGTACAGCCCGGTTTCACCGGTAAAGAACCTGCAGATCGACTAGCGAGAGTAGGATTTGCCGGGGGTTCTTGGGAGGTGTTAGTGCCGAGTGTGGATGACGTTGACCTCGCTGTAAAGCGGCTTTTTGACGCGCCGTATCACCGAATTTCAATGCTCAACTCGGGTCCGATCAAGGTTGGCGGTGGCTTTATCGGAGGGACGGTCGTGATAGATGGTGAGGTATCAACAGAGGCTCGAACAATCGTATCTCCGACAGACGGACAAAAGAATGTGCAGCCATTCTGGAAAGATTCTGAGATCCCTGACCCGTTTCGATTGCACTCGGTAGCTTCAAAACTGGTGGGCTATCCCATCATGTTCGTACGGCAAGGTGCGCGGAGAATAGTAGTTCGATCGTTTCGTTTAACTGATGCTCGAGGGAATCAGGTGGCGGTTTTCGAGAACTTTCCTGGCTACGACGATCATCTCAAAGCCGAGGCCTTCATCATGCCCAAAAAGCCTCTGGATCCATCTTCAACCTACGTCGCAACTGTCGAAGCGATCGATGACAATGGGAAGCAGATCGGAAAGTCTTGGACATTCACGACTGCCGATTAGAGCCGATTTGCGGACGACGGCAGGGAGTTTCGTCACTTCGCGCTAGCGATCAGTCCGCGATCGAATGTGCAAGCCATGTCGAGCACGTAATTTTGCAGATATTCTACAAGCCGCCGATTTTGTTGTCAACTTTTCGAAAACTGCAATCCCTTAACTGATGTGACCCGTTAAATCGAAAGGTTTACGGAACAAGAAACTCAGAAAGAGGAATTTGCATGTTCGCAACACTAGCCACTATGGCAATCGTCAACATCGAGTCGGTCAACGTCTCCATGTCGTGGCATGGGCCACAGAACGAGCTGTTAATTGCCAAACCAACCGTAAGTTGGCAGGTTTGGCCTGAAGGGGATAATGTCGTCAGCGGTGTGACCGTTTCCATAAACGGTAAGAAGCAGAAGGCATTCTACAGTAGCCAGACAAGAAGCGTTGTCCACACTCCAACCGAGCCACTTCCGCCCGGACAGCACTCGGTCCACGCGCAGGTGGTCATCAATGGGTGGGCAAAGTTCGACAAAAAGTGGACCTTCAAAATTCTCCCTGATGCAGTCCGAGAGCTTCCTCAGCCTAGCGATGCATCCCTGTCGGTCATCGACGCGTTCAACGACATTAGAAAGACGGCTGGACTGCAGAATGCCGTCGTCGACCCGGTTCTGTGCCTCTCCTCGATCGCGCACGCCCGCTACCTGGAGCTCCACCCCGGCGAAGGGCATCTCCAGACAGAGAACCGACCTTCATTCACCGCCCGCACTCCCGCGGAACGAATGTCCAAGATGGGATACTCCGGCGGGTCTTGGGAAATTCTCGTCCAAAATACGCGGGACGTAGAGACCGCCATCAAACGACTTTTCGACGCCCCATACCATCGCGTCGCAATGCTGAACTCGGGTTCGATTCGAGCTGGGGGAGCCTATGTAGGCGGCACCGTAGTTGTCAACGGCGAGATGTCCTCGGAAGCAAAAACTGTCGTCTCACCGACGGATCAGCAGACTGACGTCCAACCATTTTGGAAGGATAACGAATCCCCCGATCCGATGCGGATTCACAGCTTCAAATCACGAATGGTTGGATATCCGATTTTGTTCGTTCGTCAGGGGTCACGGCAGATACACGTCCGAAAATTTGAACTTCGGTCTTCAAACGGAACCAAAATTGAAGCTTGGGAGAACTTCCCTGGATACGATGAGCACGTTCGTGCTGAAGCGTTCATTATGCCAAAGACGCCGCTTGCGCCGGGTGTGACTTACAACGTCCTCGTTGAGGCGACTGACGATCAAGGCAAGGAGATCGGGAGGAGCTGGTCGTTTACAACAGCTTCTTCAAATGTGCATGCCCTGTCAACGTTACGTACCGCCTTGGGCATCCCTTCGCTGGTCAGCAAGTAAGCGAGATCCAAAAAAGAGAAGAAGCGTTTGAGGAACCCCGTCCTGCCGCTCCGTTGAGGCAGTGAGTGTTCCCCAAAAGCTTCCTCAGCTCAGAGTTTATGGTGTGGCTTATCGCCGTCGGCCACGGTTGGGTAAGAACTGACGCATTGCGACCAAGTGCTCTCGGAATCGCTCTAACTCCTGCATATTCGCTTCACCGTCAGCGGTGATCACACCGTAAGCAATCATCTCGAGGCTGTTTACGAGCATCGGCGCGTAGTGCGTTGAGTTGCGTTCGTCATGATCAAGCGCCAAGAAAATGAGGTTAGGAATCTTGTTGATACCGCGTGCAGATGGCTCTACTTCGTCGATCTGGAGATAGGCATTTCTAAGCCACTCGTATTGCCCGATCATGTTGAGCAAGTGCTGAACTTCGGCGCGGCTCATCTCTCCATCACTCCAAGCTAGATTATCAAAAACGCACTTGATCGCCCGAGCGGTCTCCAGGCTCAAATCTGTTCCAAGTGGGAGGTCTGTATCTTCTCGAAGAATGTTGACGACGTCCACAAGTGAGTCAACGCTTCGTATCGAAAACCCGACATGGTCTTTTACAGCTAATGCAGTCACATCATTAACTACGGAAATATCAGTCATCCTCCGCAAAGGTTGAGTGAATCTGCTGAACCAGGGCTACCGACCCGATAAACTTACGATGGAAATGACTCCAAACCAACTTCGCGCGAAGCAGCTCATGGCGAAACATAAGATGTGTATCGTTCATGACTGGATGACCGTGATGGGTGGCGCAGAAGAGGTTTTGAAGGTCATCCACGAGCTTCTTCCCGTTCCCATCCATGTCGCACAGTACAACGCAGAAAAGCTCAAGTGGGCTCAGTCGGCCGATGTGCGTCCTCACTGGATTTCGAATCTTCCGCTCTCGAAAACCAAACACTATTTGTATGCGCCAGTGTTAGCCGACGTGTATCGAAGTTTCGATCTCAGCGAATACGATGTCGTCCTCTCGGTCTCCCACACTTTTGCTCACCACGCTCGCGCAAGACAAGATGCCACCCACTTTGGCTACTATCACACCGTTGCCCGATCCCTTTGGGTTCCCGAGATCGACGGTCGAGTTGGTGAGGGCTTTGTGAGAAAAAAGATTGCTGATCGCTTACGGCGACTTGACTTAGAAGCCGCGAAAAACTTCACGTACGTGACTGCGAACAGCCGCACTGCGGGAGCAAGAGTCGAAAAGTTTTACAAACGCCCCCTGGACAGTGTCCTGTACCCATGCGTCAACACCGAAAAGTGGCGCGACACCCCACGACTCGACGATAACGAAGGCTACGTCATGTGGAGTCGCCTCATTCCCTACAAAAAATTCGACCTCGCTATCGAAGCGGCGAAGCGAGCCGGGTTCAAGCTTCACATCGTCGGCTCAGGACCGTTTGAGCCTCAACTGAAGGCGATGGCGACGGGCCACAGCAACATCATTTTTGAAGGTCGGTTGCCGGACGAAGATTTGAAATCGCTCCTCAGCCGAGCTAGGGGCGTCCTTTTTCCTGCATATGAGGACTTTGGAATCGTGCCTGTGGAGGCAATGGCTGCCGGACTACCGGTCGTCGTGTTCAACCAGGGAGGAGCCGCAGAGACGGTGACTCCCGAGTTCGGTGAGCATATCACCGCCCAAACTCCTGATGAGCTCGTTTCTGCGGTCGCCCGTCTTGAGAAGAAAACCTACGATCCCGTAGCGCTCAAGACCCACGCAGAAAAGTTCTCCGAAGAGCGCTTTCGAGGTGAACTGCTCGACGGAATCGAAGCCGCAATCGAGCGCGGACCAAACCGTCGATTCATCGAGTAGGGTATACAACCCTCGTGAGGATCGACACCGACCTGATCGCCGCTTTTGAGGCGCAGCTTGGCAAAGCTAACCGGATTCTCATTGGAACCCACCTGAACCCCGACGGCGACGCTCTCGGTTCGGCTCTCGGTTTCGCCGAGTTTTTGGAGCAACGTGGGAAACACGTTGAAGTGCTCTGCCATCATTCTGCACCTCGAAACCTGACCTGGCTCCCGAACGTCGGCCGCGTTCAGCAAGAGCCGAAGGGAAGCGATTACGACCTAGGAATCATCGTTGATCTCGATTCGATCGAGAGACTCGGCAACACCGGCGTCTACTTCGAGGATTTACCGAGCCTTACCGTCATCGACCACCACGTCCCGCATCACGCCCCTGGCGACGTGCGTATCATCGATGTCACCGCCGCCGCAACTGCTCTTATTCTCACCCACCTAGTGCAGCAAATGGGTGGCACTCTGACCCCGTCGATGTCCACATGTTTTTACACTGGAATCGTGACAGATACCGGCTCTTTCAGATTCCGAAATACATCTCCAGACGCTCTTGCAACAAGTGCTATTTTGCTTGAAAATGGGGCGGATCTGGAAACTGCCAGCCAGAGAATCTTCCAGAGCAAACAGCTCTCTTCGGCCCGCCTGCTAGGACATGCTCTAGAAACAATGAAGCTCGACATGGACGAGCGGCTCGCTTGGTCCTGTCTTAGCTACCGCGACTTCGAGTGGGCTAAAGCCACCGACGAAGACACCGAGGGCTTTGTCAATGAACTTCTCAGCATCGACACTGTCCAGGTCGCCGCAATCCTCCGCGAAGCCAAACCCGGCAAAATTCGCTGCTCACTTCGCTCGCGCGCCGGGTACGACGTCGCCGCAGTCACCCGCGAATTTGGTGGTGGCGGGCACAAGAATGCGGCTGGGTGTACCTTCGAGACCGACCTGACCGATGCCGAAGATCAAATTGTCGAGGGAATGCGCCGTTGTTTGGCATCATCCTGATCGACAAGCCGCTGGAGATGACGTCGCACGACGTCGTCGCTATTTTACGTGGTCGCTTCAAGACTAAACGCATCGGTCACTCAGGCACGCTCGACCCTATGGCAACCGGTCTTCTGGTCGTTGCCGTGGGCCCCGCAACGCGTTTTCTTCAGTTCCTGCCACTTGAACCGAAGGTCTATCGCGCCGAGGTCCACTTCGGAAGGACTACCAACAGCTACGACCAAGAGGGCGAAACCGTTGACGAGCAACCCGTTCCTCCAGACCTGCTCACCCGCTTGGTGAACGCCATTCCCAACTTTATCGGCACCCAAGACCAGCTCCCGCCGATGTTCAGCGCGGTCAAAGTCAACGGCCAGCCGCTCTACAAGCACGCCAGAGCGGGAGTGGAAATTGAGCGGAAGCCGCGCGAAATTCACATCGAGCGCATTGACCTAGTGGAGTTCAATGAGGACAAAGCAGTGATTGAAGTCGAGTGCTCAGGTGGAACCTACGTTCGCACCATCGCCCACGACCTCGGCCAAGCCGTCGGGTGTGGAGCGTATCTTTCCAATCTCGTCCGTACCCAAGTTGGTGAGTTCGTCCTTGAAGGCGCCCAGGGTCCGAAGGAGGCCACGCTTGACCGTTTGATTCCCCTCTCGACCGCACTTCAGCCGATGCCCAGCCGAGAGCTTAGCGAAGCCGAATTGTTCCGAGTGAGAAACGGCAACCCAGTTGCCAACACGATCATCGAAGACGGCCACCACTGCATGCTAGTCGACGGCAAGGGCCAAGTGATGGCGGTCGCGCACGCTGTAGGCAACGTACTGCAGCCAGAATGCGTTCTACCTACTGAGGCATTCGATGACGCTCTTTGAGCCCGACTCCAAACTAAAGATCCGCGCCCAGCTTATCTGGTTCTTCATGTGGCTCGGGGTCACCTGCGTCGGCCTGTTCCTCAGACAAGACCCGCACCTCCATGGCACCCATCAGCAGCTCGGCTTGCCACCATGCCCGAGCGTGCTGATGTTCAACCGACCCTGCCCTGGCTGCGGACTCACAACCTCCTGGACCGCCCTGCTCCACCTTGATTTCGCCACCTCTTGGCGCGCTCACCCGCTCGGAATCCCGATGTATCTCAGCTTCACGTTCGTTGCCCTAGGTTGCCTATATGGAAACATCAAAGGTCTGCGAATGCTCATCGACTCCAACTGGGCGAACAAGGCGTTCGTCACGTTCGTAGCCGTATTCTTCGTGTACGGTGCCGCACGAATGGCGATGACGACGAACTACCAGACGCAGAAAGAACAAATGTGGAGCTCCGCTCTCAAACGGTGATCAGTGAGAGGTGGGCAGTGAGCAGTAAACTGTTTTCTCCTGCTGGAATCTTCGAATACTGCCCTCCGCTCACTGCTAAAATGTCCATCCGCGCCCTTCCCCGAATCTTCATCTCCGGAGCCGATATGGCGGCGCCGTTCGAGATTCCACGCGCGGAGTTCGATAAGCTCCACCACGTCTTGCGGCTCCGCTCAGGAGCACGTATCGGGGTCCTGCCGAACGACGGGACATTTTGGGAGTGCGAGCTCGACGGCCGCTATGCCAAACCTCTGGAAAAACACCTCCCCAACACCGAGCCAGCCCTCCACGTTACAATCGCCCAAGCCCTGCCCAAGGGAGACAAACTGGACGACGTCGTCCGCGCCTGCACCGAGCTGGGAGTCAGCCACTTTATTGTCTTTCCCTCCGACCGGAGCATCGTCAAATGGGAGGACAAAAAGCTTCAAGACAAACTGAGAAGACTCGAGGCCCTGGCCAGAGAGGCCGCCGAGACCGCCTTCCGCACCAAAATCCCGCTCGTTGAGTACAGAGCCTCCCTCGCCGAAGTCATGCGAGAACCTAACCTCATCGCTTTAAGTGAGTCAGAAAAGGAACTCAAACAGCTTCCTACTTCCGACCTCCAACCTCCAACGCTCCTTGTCGGCCCAGAAGGCGGCTGGTCCCCCCGCGAAGTCGAACTCCTAAAGCCCCACGCGGTCACCCTCGGTCCAAGAGTGCTGAGAACAGAGCACGCCGGCTTTGCGGCCGCTGCTAAACTGCTACTTTAGGCCCGCATCCAACTTGCCCAGAAACTCATCAAGCCTGTCTGTGAACGCCCAAGAAGTCTTTACGACCTCACCGTCCGGCGATACGATCGCATAAGTTGGCAGTGTGACAGTTCCAACCATCCGCTGCATCATCTTAGCGTTCTCCGCATCTTGCTTGGCGTGGACAGGGTCGTTCACGCGGTCGATGTAGATGGAGACCGGAACGAAGTTCTTAAACTTCTCCTGAGTCTCCTTGCGGGTGAAAATGTTTTGCTCAACTACGCGGCAATTCGTGCAATAAACACCAGTGAAGTCGACAAAAATCGGCTTCCCAGTCTCCTTTGCCTTAGCCTTAGCTTCTTCCCACGATTCGACAAACAGGCTCTTCCAGCCTGTGGAAGAAGCCGCACTAGCCTTACCCGGGTAAGGAGAGGGTGGTAGGAAACCTTCGAGCTGACCAAGTTTAGTATCTCCGAACGCCATCAAAACCCACACTCCGAGCGCAAGTGTCAAAGCACCAACTCCACGTCGGAACCAGCCGATCTTGCCGTCGTCTACTTTCGGCAACTTGATCGCGCCGAAGCAGTAAAGCCCAGCACCAAGAAGAAGGGCGAACCAGAGCGACAACATGACCTCTCTGGTTAGGAACCCAAAAGAGAATCCAAGATCGAACGAGCTAAAGAACTTCGTGGCAGCAATGAGCTCGATGAACCCCATGTAAGCTTTGATCACGACCATCCAGGCGCCCGAACGGGGAACCTTACTGATCGCAGAAGGGAAGATAGCGAGCAAAAAGAAGGGAATCGAGAACGTCGTCGAGAATCCCAACATTCCAATGATTGGCCATACGTAGTTTCCGTTCGCCGCAGAGACTAGAACACCGCCAACAAAAGGCAATGTACAAGTGAACGAGGTTAGGCTAAATGTCAGTCCCATCAGAACTGGAGCGATCCAACCTTTTTTGCCGCTAGCATCAAATTTATTGACCAGCTTGGGTGGCAAGCCAATCTCGAAGACACCGAACAGTGAGAGGGCAAGAATGACAAAAAGGGAACCCATGCCCAGGTTAAACCAAGGGTTGTTCACGAGCTGGTTCAGTCCGGTCGCTCCGAAAAATGCGGCAACTATGATCCCGAGGAATGTGAACGTCCCAACGATTCCGCCTGAGAAAAGTAGAGCTTGCTTCACGCCGGACCCTTCTTCTTTGCGTTTGCTGAAGAATGATACGGTGATAGGAATCATCGGGAAAACGCACGGCGTTAGCAAGGCAGTCGCTCCCGCTGCGATGGAAAGCAGCAAAAAAGGGATGATCCCCGCTTCCTGAGCCTTCTTGATCTGGTCTGCTTCTGACGTACCGGAGCTTGAGCTTCCCGTTGGAGTTGGCTTACTGTCTTCAACCTTTGGCTTTGGTTGAGAAACGGAATCGCTGACCGCCACACCAGCCAGATTCAAATCGGCGTCAGTTGGCGGAATGCACACGCCATCTTTACAGACCTGGTACTTCACTGCGAGCTTGGCGTCAGCCGACTTCACCGGCACCCAGAAAAGCCCTTTATCCTTAAAAAAGTCAACGTCCTTGCTGAACCCCTTGTCGAACTCGGTATGAAGTCCCTCTTCGCCAATCTTCGCGGTAATCGCTTCTTCGCCGACTCGGAATGTGGTCGGGAACGGCCCTGCCGGCACCTCAACAGTTGAATACAGATGCCAACCTGGCTGAATCGTCGCCTCAACCACCGCGGTCATCGCCGGAGCTTTCCCCTCCAGTCGCAGAACCTTCCAAGAGACCTCCCCTGCAGCAAAACCGAGCGCGGTCAGGATGAGCAACAGAAGGCTGGAAAGAAATTTCATGGTTAACAAAAGAGGCTCTTTGGGCAGTCCAAAGAGCCTCCTATATTCTATTCTTTTATCGTCTAAAGAGTTCCGCGAAGCTCTTGTTCTCGTTCAATCGACTCGAACAACGCCTTGAAGTTCCCCTTTCCGAAGCTCGTAGCTCCTTTGCGGTGGATGATTTCATAGAACAACGTCGGTCGGTCGGTGATCGGCTTGGTGAAGATCTGGAGCAGATAGCCCTCGTCGTCCCGGTCCACCAATATTCCAAGTTCGGCTAGAACCTCAACATCCTCATCAATCTCACCGACCCTGTCGATGAGCACATCATAGTAGGTCTTCGGAACCCGCAAGAACTGCATTCCACGTGCCTTGAGAGCAGAAACGGTTGCGACAATATCGTCCGTTCGAAGCGCAACGTGCTGAACCCCAGCCCCGCCGAAATACTCCAGATACTCGTCGATCTGGCTCTTCTTCTTACCTGCTGCTGGCTCGTTGATCGGGAACTTGACGCGACCATTTCCCGAAGCCATCACCTTCGACATCAACGCGGTGTACTCAGTCGAAATGTCGTTGTCATCGAATGAAATGAGGTTCTTGAATCCAAGAATATCCTCGTACCACTTCACCCAGACGTTCATCTGGCCCAGCTCAACGTTGCCCACACAGTGGTCAATCTCGACGATTCCGATCCCCTCGCCGGGCTCGTTCATCTTAGCGAAACCGGGCAAAAAGTGACCCTTGAAGTTGTCGCGGTTGATAAAGGTGTGAAGAGTATCTCCGTAGGTGTGTATTGATGCGATCCGCACAAAACCATCTTCGTTCTCTAACGAGTAAGGCTCAATCGCCGACTTTGCTCCGCGTCGAACGGCCTCGCTAAAGGCCCAATCCACATCGTCTACTTCAAATGCGATATCTCTGACGAAGTCTCCGTGAATTGCGAGAGCTTCTGCAATGTGGTGCCCTGGCTTTACCGGAGCCGAGAAGAGTAGCTTAATGTCATTCTGCTCAAGCAGGTAGTCCACCTCGTGTCGCAAGCCCGTCTCGAGCCCGTGTCGAGCGGTGATATTGAAGCCGAAGACGTGCTGGTAGTAGAACGCCGACTGGCGCGCGTTACCAACGTAGTGGCGAATGTGGTCAACCTTTCGAATCGGGAAATTATCTTGCATCGTCGCAAATCCTTTCTTACAGTTTACTAGCCACGCTCGAATGATCTAGCCAGAACTTGACGTAAGAACAAGCTATGTCCAGAAACATCCTCCAAGTTGTCTCAAAGCCCATGAAGACTCACAGACCGGGGTTTGCATCGGTCGACAACTTTGCTCATGAAGTCCAGATCGAACCATTTCTTGTGTTCACTGAATTCAACATGGATCGGCAGATCTTTGGACCTCACCCCCATGCCGGAGTCTCCGTGTTAACCTATATGTTCCCCGATAGTCCGGGTGGATTTAGAAATCGAGATAGTCGGGGAGATGACTCGCAAATCCTTCCGGGTGGTGCCCACATCACCCAAGCTGGAAAGGGAATTCAGCATGATGAAACTCCGATTGTGGAAAACGTCAACTGCCACGGGATGCAAATATGGATCAACCATTCCGATGCCAACCGCTGGGTCGAACCCAAAGCGATTCATGTGATGCCCGATGAGATTCCCACCGTTCAGCTTGGCGACGCTACGATACGAGTCGTTCTCGGCGAGCTCAACGGGATTGCTTCGCCTTTACAGCCAGTCACGGAAGTCCAGCTCTACCATGTCAGTGCCTCTCCCGGCGACGAACTAACATTTGATCTCCAGGAAACGGCTTTCATCTACGTCCTCTACGGCCAACTGGATGTTTCGGACAAGCTCCTCTCCACATCGGACCTCGCGATCTTCGATCCTCAGCCAAGCCGAATCGAAATCTTCGCAACCGAGTTCTGCCAGTTCCTAATCGCCGGCGGAGTGCCTCACAATGAGCCTATCGTATACGGTGGCCCATACGTGGCCACTACCAACGAGCAACTGGAAGAGACTCGCCGTCGATTCGGGCGTGGAGAAATGGGCGAACTGTTACCGCGTTAGCTTAGGCGAAACACGGTCCGAAAAACGGACAGCCAGTAGGTAACTTCTGTTGGAGCAGGCGTCCCTGAGGGCGGCAAAGCCGCACAAGCAATCCCCAAGCCATCAATCGTCTCCGGCTTCAGTTCCCAAAGTGGCTTCGGATCGGTCACTTGTCCTCCCATGGCAATGACCACGCCACCAGTTGCAGAGTAGATATCCGCTTGGCTTCCTTGAAGCAAAGCCGCCAGTGGCTTTTCTTGAGTCGTGACGTCAATCTCCTTCGACAGCCAAGCTCTCAGAGCTGCCAACCCTTGGTAATCCGCAAGCATCTTTTGTCCGTCCGCCGTCGAAATGTTCGCGTTCTTTTCCAGAAGCGCAACTGCTCCATCAAAATCATAAGAATTCCTCAAGCCTTCGAGTTCCGTCATCTCAGCTGGGGTGAGGGCAAACGCAGCGGGGACCTGAGGAGTGTTGGTATCTGGAGGCGTCGATGGCGAATTGTTTGCCTCAGGAGAGCTCTTTTGGTCACTAAACTTTTTGAGGTTGAACTTGTCTCCCTTGCCCTTTGGAACCGCGTTCATCCCGGTCTTAGAAGTCTTCTGAGCCTGACTGATCATATACACCGGCACCGCCGCGACTCCGATCATGATCAGAGTTAGAACAAGCATCAAAACTGCTCGACGACCCGTTGCTCCGGCAACTCCATCTGCCGACGTCGGAGGCGTAAACAACGCCTCTGCCGCTTGAAGCTTAAGCATTTCATCAATTGCTGCCACCTCGTACGTTGGAATCGGAACCGGAATGTTCTTCGCCATCTGCCCCGGCACGTACCTGGCGTCCATCTTGACTTTGTCCTTGACAAGCTTATAAAACTCCGCCGACATCTTGATCGAATCCGGCTTTGCCATCGACTGAATCCGTGCCGCCTGATTCACACCGTCGCCCATCGTATTGCGCCCATTGAGGTGAATATCACCGATGTTCAACCCAATACGGTGTGAGAGAATCCCGTCTGGTGGATTACTCATCTTCAGCGCGTGAAGCGTCTGCTGAATGTCGAGCGCGCACTGCATACATTGAGTAGCAGAAGGGAAGTACACCATCATGCCGTCGCCCATGGTGTTCAAAACCTCGCCTTTGAAGGCTCCGACCGATCGGAAAATAAGGTCGAAATCGCGATGAAGAGCCCGCATCGTTCGCTCCTCGTTGATCGCCGTCAGCTTGCTAAAGCCCACCACGTCGGTAAACATAATCGACGCTAATGTCCGCTGTTCTTGATCCATGACTCCGTCCCCTCGTCAATAAGACAACATTAAGACGACGAGTTTCTCAGATTTGTGCCCCAAAATTCTGACTTTGAGTCGTGAAGTCGCAGGCGGGAACCCCAAACCGCTCCCGCGAGTGGCGACAAACGACAAACGAACCGCGAAAATGGTATTCTCTTTTCCCGATAAGCCGATGTAGCTCAGTGGCAGAGCAAGTCTTTCGTAAAGATTAGGTCGCGGGTTCGATTCCCATCATCGGCTCCAGTTTTCCTCCTGTTCATTCCGGACCAGTGGCTCGCTTATGACTCTCAGAGGAGCAGGGTTCCAAAGAGAACGGTCCTCTGGAATGTACGATTGTTCATAGGTAGAATCGTGCCGATGCTGCCCTCTGAAACCGAGAACCTCTGGACGATTTCCGCCGGAGATCTCTCAATTCAGTTCGTAACAGACGAGAATCAGCGTCTTATCCAACGGCTCTTTTCGGGCTTCCAAGCTGAAGAAGCGAACGGGCAACCCGCGTTTCCTGGAGCGGGGAACGGTTGGGTGTTTGAACCGGCCGTCGACATCATCCATGCCGATGGTAACGCTTCTTTAGACCTCCGAGTTGCAGGCGTTGAGCAAGCCGAAAACCTGACTTGCTTCACGCTCAGAGACGATCAATACGAGTTGACTCTCGACATCTTTTTTAAAGCGCTTCCCCAGTTAAAAGTCATCGAGACTTGGACCCAAGTTTCGCACAAAGAGGCCAGTGCGATCAGAGTCCAGGCTCTAGCTTCCGCGAGTTTTGATCTCGGCTCCGACGAACTCTATATCACCCAGTTTTGCGGTGATTGGGCTAACGAAGCAAACATGGTCGAGGAGAAGCTGACCCCCGGAATCAAAGTGCTTGACTCAAAACTCGGAGTCCGTGCCCATCAGTTCCGCGCGCCTTGGATAATCGTAAGCAAAGGAACCTTGAAAGAGCATGAAGGAAGCGTCCTCGCCGGGTCACTCGCCTGGTCAGGGAGCTACAAGTTCTCCTTCGAAAAACTGCCCGAAGGATCAATAAGAGTGATCGCCGGAATCAACCCCTTTGGTTCCACTTACGTCCTCGAACCCGGTGAAATCTTCGAGACTCCCAAAATGGTCTGGGCCTACGGCAATCGAGGGGTTGCCGAAGTCAGTCAAAACCTACACAATTACGTTCGGAGAAACGTCCTCCGAGACGGCCACCGACTCCGCAACACCTTGCTCAACAACTGGGAGGCAACCTTCTTTGACTTCGATGAAGCCAAAATTGTCTCGCTTTTTCAAGGAGCCAAAGACCTCGGAATGGAGCTCTTCTTACTAGACGATGGCTGGTTCGGCCAAAAATTCCCCCGCGACAGCGACACCCAAGGCCTCGGAGACTGGCAAACCGACTCCGCAAAGCTTCCGAACGGAATCCGTGCATTATCTACCAAAGCCAAAGAAAAGGGTCTTAAGTTCGGGCTCTGGTTCGAACCCGAAATGGTGAATCCCAAGAGCAAGCTTTTCGAGGATCACCCTGACTGGGCGATCCAGCAACCGAAACGAGAACTCGAACTTCAAAGAAACCAGCTGACTCTCGATCTCTCAAATCCCGAAGTCCAAGAGTTCACATTCAGCATTCTCGACAACGCCCTCACCGAGAACCCCGAGATCGTTTACGTCAAATGGGACTGCAACCGTTACCTCACCCAACCTGGCTCGGTTTACCTCTCGAAAGAAAAACAATCGCATCTTCAAATCGACTACGTACGGGCACTCTACAAGATCATGGAGCGGGTCGCCATGAAGCACCCAGGAGTCGAAATCATGATGTGCTCGGGCGGCGGGGGCCGGGTCGACTACGGCGCATTACGGTACGCCCACGAAGTCTGGCCATCAGACATGACTGATCCGGTTCGCCGAATCTTTATTCAATGGGGCTTCTCCTACTTCATTCCCGCCATCGCCATGGCAGCCCACGTCACTCGCTGGGGCGAACGTCCTCTGAAGTTCTGTTTTGACGTCGCGATGAGCGGACGGCTTGGAATGGACGCTGACGTCGATTCGCTCTCTGAAGGCGAAAAAGACTTCGCCAGGAAAGCGATCGCGACTTACAAGGGAATCAGAGAGGTTGTTCAGTTCGGAGAACTCCACCGCCTCGAATCGCCATACGAGGGCGCTCGTTCCGCATTGATGTACACGCATGAAGGCAGAGCCGTCGTCTTTGCTTACGCGACCGAGGGCAATACCGCCGGTCCGCTAAAGCTAAAAGGACTCGTTCCGAGCCACACCTACACTGTCAAAGAGATCAATCTTGCCGGAGAAGATAAGCTCCTCAGCTCCTTCACTGGAGATCAACTGATGACCTTGGGACTTCCGATCAGTGAAATGACCCAGTTCGTGAGTCACGTTTTCGAACTGGTCGGCTAACTACGCCACCGCCAGCTTCGCAAAAGTGCCCTGATCGGTTTGCCCATCCTCTCGACCTACGCCTAGATTTTTAGGTTTTTCACGAAATGAAATCGATTCCAGCCAAAGCTGTGTTACCATGAACACGTGTACAGTACACGCGTTCATAACCGAGGCACCGGCCGTCCAACGAGGGACGACGTAGCACGAGCCGCCCAGATTTCGGGCGCGACGGTATCGCGAGTCTTGAGCGGCAAAGCTGATGTCACCGTTCTCCCCGAAACCCGAGCAAGGGTGCTGGAAGCCGCACGTGCCCTCGGATACATGCCCAACAACGCCGCCAGAGCCCTCACTAATGGCAAGACTGGAATCATTGGCCTCTGGATGAGCCTGGCTTACTCGAGGTACCGCGGCCAGGTCCTCGATAGTATGCGAACTCTCCTTCGTGGCGTTGAAGTTACGACTTCGGTCACAGATATCGACGAGGAGTATCACTTTGCCCATACCTTTGAGCGAGCGCTCAGAGTCCCCATCGATGGCATCATCGCTTTCGACACCTCCGCCTCCGTCGAAGCCTTCGCGAGCGAATCCGATGTAATCGCCCCAAACATCCCCTTTGTTAGCATGGGGGCTTACTGGTCCGCCAAGAAGAGTTACGTAGGGGTCGATCTCAGAAAGGGAACCGACGAAGCAATGGCTCACCTTTTCTCAACCGGGCGACGCAACATCGCCTACCTCGCACCCACTACCTCTGACCTGCTGGGGGCCGGTCCGAGATACGAGGGCTACGCCGATGCAATGCAGTCAGAAGGGCTGAATCTCCAGACTATCGCCGTCGAAACATTTGCTTACAAGCAGATTAAAGACACAGTCGAAGAGCTTTACCGATCCCAGTCGCTCCCCGAAGCAATCCTCTGCCTCAACGACGAAGCTGCACTCGCCGCTTCCCAAGTTCTGCAAGGATTGGGAGTGAAAGTCGGCACCGATGTCGCCATAGTTGGCTTTGATGGCATCGAAGAGACCGAGCATGCATCGATTCCAATCACAACCGTTCGACAACCCCACGAGGAGATGTGCAAGTTGGCATGGGAGTTCCTACAGTCCCAAATCAACGATCCCACTGCCCTTCCACGACAACAAATCTTAACTCCAAATCTCATTATCCGGGAGTCCTCAACATCCTTGTGAAGAGGAACCCTTAGCATTCACTCACTCAAAGTAGAGCCTCACAATGAAACGAGCATTCACTCTTATCGAACTCCTAGTCGTCATAGCGATCATCGCAATCTTAGCCGCCATCCTATTCCCGGTCTTTGCCCAAGCAAAAGCCGCTGCGAAGCGAACATCGGAGATTAGCAACCTCAAAAACATGACCCTCGGAGTCATCATGTACTCGGCCGATGCAGACGACCAGCTAGTTCTGACCTACCAGGCTAATTGGAGCCGACCTCGGCACCAGATCATCCAGTGGAAGGACTCAGTTCTGCCCTACATCAAGAACGGTGGTCAACTTCCCAAGAACGACGGTGGTTTCTACACTGCGGCTGAGCAGACCGACGGAGGCATCTTTGGTGCTCCGACTTATGACGGCAACTGGGCAAACTTTTCCGACGGAGGCAACACGTACCGAGGCGACATGACAAGCCGTTTCCCCCGTGCCTATGCCCTAAACACCGATGCCGGCAAGAACGAAAACCTCGGAGACACTGACGTTGAAAGCGAAGACGCCACAGTTTGGCAACGAGCATACACTTGGGACAATAATCCAATATATGTTCGAGGTGGATCAGGCAGTGCCGGATCCCTCGAAAACGTTGCCGGAACTGCGATGCTGGTCGGAACTCGAACCCCGTACCCGAACTTCAACTCCAGGTACTTTGCGTATCGATGCGATACCAACTGGTGCGGAAACGGAAACAACCAGCAATCCTACGCCCGCGGTATGGGAACTAAGCAAGTGGGCCTCTCGTTCTTCGATGGACATGTCAAGTCGGTAAACGGATTCAAGTCGTTTGCAGACGACGTTTGGGGAATGTACCGAGTTCGAGTCCCGGGTCAAAACTGGCCAGGCGCGCCTGCGGTCACGTTCTACATGTCCCAAATCGGAGAATGGCGTTGAGATTAGCTGCTCTCGGGTTACTTGTTTTCGTCCTTGTCGGTTGTGGACCTAAGGAGGAGCCAGGCATGGATGCCAACAGCATCGCCGTTCCTCAGGAAGGTAACGGTCCGCCTCCGATGAACGCTCCCATGAAAGAGAGCACTGCCACCCCGGGCCAGTAAGCCCACAGTACAAGACCCGGTTGAACTCCCCGACCGGGTCAACAAAACGCCAATGTTTGTCGCGCCTTTTCTCCTGCTCTTGGCCCCGCAGTCCCGTGTTGCCGATCTCAGCTTTACATCGAAAGACAGAAAGCTCACCCTTACGATCTCGAAGCAAACGGGGCGTTTTGAACTTAAATGGGGTCAGTCAGTCGGAGTGCTTCAGGCATATGGCCAAGCAAAACTCGCAAACGGATCAACCGACCGAACAGACGCACGGGAACTCCACGAAGTCAAGTCTGAGCCGACTAAAGATGCCATTGGCGAAGCTCAGAAAATCACTGTCCGACACCTCAGCCCTGGCAAACCCGAACTCAAACACACCTTTTGGCTGTACCACCGCAACGCCGAAATTGCCGTTCGTCTAGACCTCATCGATGCCAAAGGTCAAAGCTCCAACCAACTGATCCCAGTGGTCTCGGGCAAGCCGATCCAATTTCCTAAGGGAGGCAACATGCAATCCCTTTTTGTCCCCTATGACAACGACAGTTACGCCCGCTACAGCAGCCAAGCCTGGACCGGCGAGTCTGCAGAAGTGGGCAGCCACGAAGTCGGAGCTCTCTATGACGACACGACTCGAAACGGACTCGTCGTCGGATCTATCGACCACGACCTTTGGAAATCCGCCGTCAAGTTTTCTAAGTCTGGAGGCCTTCACCTCACCGCCGGAGTCACAAGCAAGTTCACCCACGACACCCAGCCCCACGGCGCGATCAGCGGCAAGGAAATCCGTTCCCCTCGCTTTGTGCTGGGGCACTATCCCGACTGGCGGCAGGGACTCGAACGGTACGGAGATCTCAACGCCAAAGTCGTTCCGCCGCTGAAATGGAACGGCAAAGTCCCCATGGGCTGGAACTCCTGGTCTGCCCACAAGTCCAAACTGCAAGCATCGGACGCCAATGCCGCCCTGGAATTCGTCCGTGACGAACTCAAGGACCTACGAAACGACGGCACCGCCTACATCAACCTCGACTCCTACTACGACAATCTCAGTGTTGACCAACGAAAAGCCTTCGTCAAGAAAGCTCACGACTCCGGACTCAAGGCCGGGATCTATTGGTCGCCATTTGTAAACTGGGGCGAGCCCGATTGGAAGACCGTCGGTAGCTACCATTTTCGCGATCTCCAACTCAAAGACTCAACTGGCAATCTCCTCCCCAAACACGATGGAGCTTGGCCCCTTGATCCAACTCATCCAGGCACACTTTTGCGGATTGACCAGCAACTCAAGGAGTACTCAGAGCAAGGTTTTGACTTTGTCAAACTCGACTTTCTGACCCATGGAGCCCTTGAAGGGAAGCACCACGACACCAAAATCCAAACCGGTACAGCCGCCTACAACTTTGGGATGAAACGGCTTCTCAATAGCCTACAAAGGCACACCCGAGGGAAGCCATTCTTCGTCAGCCTTAGCATAGCCCCCCTGTTCCCACACGGCTACGGGCACAGCCGCCGAATCTCTTGCGATGTCTTCGCGAACATCGGATCAAGTGAGTATCTGCTCAACTCTCAAAACTTTGGCTGGTGGACCGCAGGAAGACTCTATCAATTCAACGACCCCGACCACGCCTGCGTCTATCAAGCCGAAGGCGAAGAGTCAACCTCCGAAGCCGAAGCCCGTACCCGCCTCACCGCCTCCGTGATTGGTGGGGGATTACTACTGCAGGGAGATAATTTGACAAACGACCGAGCAAGGGACCGAGTTAAGAAGGTCTTTTCAAACATTGGCGCACTGAATCTGGCTAAAGCCGCTCCACAGTTTCGTCCCGTTTACGGCAACATCGGTGATGTTGGCGGAGCGGTTTTTGTCTACCGGGAGAGTGCAACCGTCTGCTACGTCGCACTCTTCAACTTCGACAAATCACGATTCAAAGCGATCAATGAATCCGCATCCCGTCTCGGACTAACCGGCACCTGGACGGGCCAAGATCTCTGGACCGACAACCCCCTCTCCCTAACCAGCACCCTCTCCCATAACCTAGCCCCCATGGACTGCGCTCTCTTCAAACTGACTCGAAAGCGGTAGCTACCAATTGCGCAGATCAATCTTTGATGGCTTAGGGAAATTTGCCCTTAACGGAAAACCCGCAAATACCACTACCCATGGCAAACCTGACAATGTTATGCTTACGCAATGCTGAAGTGGCTGCAAGGGAAAAAAGGGAAAGATGAGCCAGCCGAAACCCCGGTGACCCAAGCCGTTGTCCGCCCCGCTCAGCAGCCGAGCGCGCCGCTCCCAGTTCAAAAGGTCCGCATGGTCAGCATGCTAACTGGCCATCTTGCACTTAAAGAATTCCCATACAACCAAGCCCAGGCGCAATGGCTCGCCCTTAGAGCAAAGGTGAATGGTTCACTCATTATCTTCGCCGACATCGAAGATCACAGTGAACTCCGTGACCCCGAAGCCCACGCTCAGCCCACGCAGACCGAGCACCCTGATTACAACGCCATACTCGCGACCCATAAAGAGTCCCTCGATGCCAAGGACTTTGCGCGTCACCGGCCAGTATCGGCATCGCTGAGCAACCCAGATCCAGCGAGAGAATTCTTCTCTTTGAAAGGTAACCAAGCCTCGACCCACCTCGGTGTTGTCCCCGTCAAGGAGCCCTGGAAAGTCCCTGCCACTGCGACGTTCGGAAGCTGGGAGCGGATCACCGACGACGACATTGTCACCGCTCACCTCAAGTCATGGTACGAGAAACACGGCGCAACCCCCGCGCTCATCGGTGCCGGTCACCTCGAACTCTGGCTTGACAATCCAATCACCGACCCCGAGCAAGCCGCTGACCTCGCCCTCGAAATGTTCTCCCTCTGCCCCGACATCATCGACGAGGGCCTTGAAACCACCGAGGCCCTAGCGATGTCCATTCTCGGTGCCCATGTCTGGTATTTCTGGTGGGATTGACGGAACTCGAACTTTTCCAGAAACTCCTCCGGTTCAGCATCGTTAGAAGAACGGGTTGAAAACTGTGGCAAAATCTCTTCGGAGACGAGCTACACGTTTCACACAAAATTCTATGATCCTCACCGCCGCCCTTGCACTTGCCATCGCCGAACCAACTGTGATTGTTGTTGGAGATACTGTCGTCGCCGAAAAGACCTCGAGGGGTTGGCGCACTCCGGCCAAGAGCCTTAATGGACAAAAAGTGAGCCTTAAGAGCTGGAAGAATGACAGCACCGTGGCGGGATTTGAGGGTGAGATTGAATTCGACGCCGGTCCGCCGATGGAATCTGTTCATATCAAGGGCATTGAAATGGCGGACCGAGATGTTCTTTCGGCGTCGGGCAACCCGACCTTTGCCCCCGTCATACGTATCAGCGGTGACAATCCAGAGTACAAGAAGATCGCCGCCGCCTACGGCAAATCACGCGGCCGAAAAGCCGTTCCTTCCGTTCAAAGCGGAATCCAAGCGGACCTCGACGGCGACGGACGCAAAGAAGTACTGATGGTGATCGCCACTGGCGAGAACGTCAAGAAAGAAAGTGGCTTCTGTGCGATTGTTCTTCGACACATGTCCGGAAGCAAAGTTGTCACCACCACGCTCGAATTCAACGGCAAATGGGGCTACATGCGCGGGCCGTACTCAGGCAAGGTCTACGGAGCCGGAGACTTCGACGGAGATGGAACCCGTGAGTTCATTTACACCTTCGAAGACCCATGGGGCACCGAAACCAAGCTGAAGCAGTTCAAAAACGGCAAAGTGAAGAACCTTTGCACGACTGCTTTCGGGGAGTAGTCAGCGACTCTCGCGTTCTAAAACCTTCACCGTAAAGAATCCGGTGGAGGTTTTGTCTTTCATCACCGCGCCCCAGTCAGAGATTCTGGTTATGGGAAATCGATACCGTTTCCCTTTTTTCATGGCAGGCGTTTCAAGCGGCTCGTTTCCAAGTTCGCCCTCAAGCGTCTTCTTGTCGATGACTTTGATGTTGAGAAGCCACATGTGTTCCTCCGTGCCTGTGACTGTGTCAAAGCCTGCTTTGATTTTTACGGCAACACTTTCATCATTCAAAAAGTTCAATGCTTCCGGCAGTCGCTTTCGCGCCTCTGCTATCGCTTCGGACATTGCTTTGTTAGTTGCGTCAATCGACTTAACTCCCGCCATGTCGCGCCGCTCCATAATCGTGGCCTCGCGTGGACTTTGTCCGTGGCTACATCCCATGGTGGCGGCGCAGGCAACGCTCAGCAAAAGTAGCGATTTAACGTTCATTCATGCACCGTTTGAACCTAATTCATTGTAACATGGAAGTAGCGTGAGAAAGGTCCACCTTCTCTTGTTGACGACGTCGTCACTGCCGCTTCTGGTCGCCCTCCAGACTCCGGCAAAATCAAACGCGCCTGCCGCGTCCGGCGAAGCTCTCTTTGCAAAAAGCTGCGCGTCTTGTCACGGTCAAAGAGGTGTCGGTGGCGCAGGGTACCCAAAGCCGCTCGCCGGCAACAAATCTCCGGCTGACCTCGGAGCCTACATCGCAAAATCGATGCCTCCAGGTGGAAAGACTCCGCCGGCTCAGGCCAACGAAATCGCGAAGTACATGCACGAGGCGTTCTACTCGCCGATCGCACAAGAGCGGATTCGCCCGCCTAGGGTCACCCTCCAAAGGCTTACTGTCAAGCAGTTCCGCAACGCCCTTTCCGACCTCATCGGTCCTGATCACCAGGCACTCAGCGGTGAGCCAGGTGGGATGAACGGAAACTACTACAAGAAAAACCCTTGGGATAACAAGAATCGGCTGATCGAGCGCAGAGATCAATCGATCGATTTTGATTTCGGCACAAAAGGACCGAGTGATGCGGCGTTTGATCTCTGGAACTTCTCTGCCGTCTGGACTGGCTCCATCATCGCTCCAGAAACTGGCGACTACGAGTTCATCGTTCAGTCAAACCAGAACGTCAATTTTCATGTCAACAGCGACAAACCGCTCATCGCGAATCGAGTTCGCAGTTTGAACGAGACAGAGTTCAAGGCGTCGATCTTCCTCATTGCCGGTCGTAATTACCCGTTCCATCTGGAGTTTACAAAACAGACGGCGGGAGTAAACGACGAGGAAAAGAAGAAAAAAACTCCGCCATCTTCTGCCTACGTCAAGCTCCTCTGGCGCCGCCCTAAGATGGCCCCCGAGGTAGTTCCGCCGCAATTCTTCAGCCCCAGTTGGAATCAGTACACCTACGTCTGCGATACCTCTTTGCCAGCCGATGACCGCAGCATTGGCTACGACCGAGGCAACGCCGTGAGCAAGGACTGGGATGAGGCAACAACCAGGGCGGCGCTCCAGACGGCCGACTTCGTCGTCGCCAACATCGACCGGCTAAGCGGAACGAAGCCTGCCGATGCCAACCGTACTGCCAAGCTTAAAGAAGGCGCAAAACTGTTTTTGACCAAAGCCTTCCGTCAGCCGCTGAGCGCCGAGCAAGAAGCGCTCTATCTCGAAAAGCCATTCGCCGCCGCCGCAAACCCCGAAGCCGCGCTCAAAAAAGTCATCGTCCTCGGGCTAAAATCACCCCGTTTCCTGTACAGAGAAATCGGGTCTAGAAAGGACCCCTTCCAACTCGCCTCGGAGCTGAGCTTTGGACTCTGGGACACGATTCCCGACATCCAGCTACTCCAGGCAACCGGTCGGGGTGAACTCAAAACCGACGAGGGTAAGCGGAACCACATCCAGCGATTAGTCAATGATTCAAGAACCTACACCAAGCTCCGCGAATTCTTGATGAGCTACCTAAAGGTGGACGATATCCCTGATATCGTCAAGAACGCTAAGGCATTTCCTCAGTTCGACCAGGCGACGGTTAACGATCTTCGAACCTCGCTTGATCTGTACCTCAAGGATGCTGTTTGGGCCCCCGATGGCTCCTTTACAAAGCTGCTGACTAGCAAGAATCAGTTCCTTAACGGACGCCTGAGCAAGCTTTACGGCGGCGGATTGGAACCCGGCACGGGATTCAAACAGGTGGTCTCAAATGACCGTACTGGCGTCCTGACCCACCCGTATCTGCTCAGCAAGTTTGCGTACAACGAAAGCACATCTCCGATTCACCGAGGAGTTCTTATCGCGAGGAACATGATGGGCCGGATCCTGGCTCCACCTCCCGTCGCCGTCGCTCCGGTTGCCGCATCGCTTCAACCGACATTGACTACGCGCGAACGAGTGCAACAACAGACAAAGCCCGATGGTTGCTACAGTTGTCACCAATTGATCAACCCGCTAGGATTCACCCTGGAAAAATACGATGCGATCGGAAAGCTCCGGCTCATCGATAACAACAAGCCGATCGACACCAGCGGAAGCTACACCAACTCGAAGGGTGAAACGGTGAAGTTCAACGACATCAATGATCTTGCGAACTACATCGCGAACAATCCTGATAGCCACGCGGCGTTCGTGGAAAAACTATTCCAGTACTTCACAAAACAGCCGATTCGAGCTTACGGAAAGGATGCCTTGCCAAACCTCGTAGCACAATTCAAGAAGGACAACTATAATATCCGTAGCCTCATCGTAAACGTGATGATGACGGCTACCCAGAACTAACCGTTAGAGGAGCTAAATATGAACGAATCCACAAGGCGAGATTTTTTGAGAACCCTCGGGGTGAGCGCAGCGGCGATGCCGTTCCTCATGGGCCTCCCTAGCTTCGCTTTCGGCAACCCGGCACCCTTGCGAAAGAAGCGGTTAGTAGTGCTTTTTAGTCCAGACGGAATCGTTCCCAGCACCTTCTGGCCCGATATGCCAGGCACCGGGTTCATCTTCAAGGAGTCGCTGAAGCCCCTCGCGAACTATCGCGATAAAATGCTGATCCTCAAAGGAGTTGGAGATCGAATCCGCGGTGACGGAGACGGTCACATGCGTGGAATCGGCTGCTTGTTGACCGGAATCGAGCTATTCCCCGGCAACGTCCAAGGCGGCTCCGATACTCCTGCCGGCTGGTCCAGTGGAATCTCGATCGACCAAGAGATCAAGAATTATCTTCAAAAGAACCCCGCGACCAAGACCCGTTTCGGATCTCTCGAATTCGGAGTCATGGTTCCCGAACACGCCGACACTTGGACCCGCATGTGCTACGCCGGGCCAAACAAGCCCATCGCACCGATCGACGATCCGTATCAGATGTTCAACAAGCTCTACGGCTCCATGAAGGATCGCGAGCTTATGAAGTCGGTTCTGGACGATCTGAAACAGGACATGGATAAGGTTCGGTCGCAGATTTCCAAAGACGACCAGCGGTTGCTAGACGATCACATGCAGCTCGTCCGCGAGATGGAGAAGGACATCTCGAACCACAAGAACGAGACATTGAACCACCCGGTTCCGCAGCTCGAGCCCGGAGTGCGAAGAGACAACGACAACATGCCCAAGATCAGCAAGCTGCAGATCGACCTCATGGTCAGCTCGTTCATCGCCGATTCCTGCCGCGTCGCCACGTTACAATACACCAACTCCGTCGGCCAGCCCCGCTTTACTTGGCTCGGCATCACCGAAGGTCAACACGACCTCTCGCACGAGCCCGACAGCAACACCGTCGCCCAGGAAAAGCTCACCCGAATCAACAAGTGGTACGCCGAGCAAATGGCTTACTTGCTGAAGAAGCTCAGCGAAACCAAAGAGCCAGACGGCAACGGGACCCTGCTCGATAACACCACCGTCATCTGGACCAACGAACTCGGCCAAGGCAACAGCCACACCCTAGAAAACATCCCCTGGGTCCTAGTCGGCGGCGGCCTCGGCTTCAAGACCGGCCGCTACATCGACTTCAAAGGCGTCCACCACAACCGCCTGCTGATGGAGCTGGCGCACGGTTTCGGCCACAACGTCACGAGCTTTGGGAACAAGGATTACTGCGGTCAGGGCGTACTTGGGTTAACATAAGTTCAAGGTTCGTGCAAAGGCAAAAGAGGGCTGGCGGGGTGATGACCAGTAGTGGCGGCTTATTCCCTACATTTTTGTAGCCAGCTTTGGTAAAGCCCTTTTTCGTTATGATCCGGAGCGACTGATGACTTTGCTTTCGGTCTTACAATGAAGAGAACCTTGAATTCTGCTTGGAATCAATTGGCCTAGTTTGACGACCGAGATCCGTGTGAGTGCATGAAGACCATTGAAACGAAATCCGGACCTGTTTGGGGAGGATCAATGTTCTGGTTTGCGGTTGTGTTTGCGACGATTGCTGGAGCGATGCTTTGGTATTCCACCCGGCAGATCGGTCTATTGGCTGTTTTCCTTTGCTTCCACGTCTTATCAGTTTGCATACTCTTTTCGCCCGACCCTCCCAAACCGAAGCGCAAGGTCATTACATTTGCTTTGGGCGGCGTAGCGTTTGCAATTGCTGTTTTCGTGTTTGCGAATCAGTTTGCTAAAGATTCATACTTCTTGTGGTTTGGCGCGATTTGCTCTTGTGACGCTACAATGAACTTTCTTAACCACCGAACGGAACTTCGAGGGCCAGTTTGATCCTCCTTTGCCCCAATCAGTAGTATCAAGCTAGCTAACGAATGCGCCTCAACATCATCAACCAGTTCAGCATCGAGACTGGGGCCGATGTCGTCCGCCGACTCCGCACCCGCAAAACCGAGGAACTCCTCGTCTTCCTCGCCCTTCACCAAACCCGGTGGGTCGCCCGCACCGAGCTACTCCAACAAATCTGGCCCGACGATGACGACCAGGCTGCCCGCCAAAAGCTCCGCCTGGCGCTCCACTCGATCAGAAGCGTCATCGGAAGCCACCTTGAATCCGACGGCGACCTTGTCAAAGTCAAAGACATCGAAGTCGATTTCAACGAAGCCGACCTCCTCAACCTTCCGCCCGGCTGGCGGCTCATGCCGGGCCACGAGGTCGAGTGGCTCGACCTCATCGCGGCCAGCGGCGAAGCGCGCCAACAGCTCTCGACCCTCAGCCAACTCGAAAGTACGACGGATAAAGCCAATAGCCTCGCCTACCTTATCAGCACCGACCCCGGCGAGCCGTCGCTCTACCAAGACCTTTTCGACCACTACACCCAACAGGGAAGCCGCGCCGCCGCCAGCGTCGTGGCGAGTTTCGCCCGTCTCAACCTCGGCCGAAACTGTCCGCCTGAGCTGAGCCAGACCACCAAAACCCAAATCCGATCCGACTTCGTCGGGCGCCTGCGCGAACTCGCCAATCTCGCCGAAGCTCTGCTGGGCAACCAAGAACCCGCCGCCTTCCAGCTCAACGGCGTCGGCGGAATGGGCAAAACCCGCCTCGCCGCCGAGCTTGCCTCCCTAGCTCCCGCAGAAGACATCCCAGTCACCTGGGTCAGCCTCGCCGGCGTCACGACCGAGCACGACGCCAAAACCAAACTCCAAGCCGCCCTCGCCGAAGCCCTTTCGATTACCCCCGAGGAAGCCAACACCCCCCAAGAAATTAGCTCGATTCTGGTCATCTTTGACAACGCCGACGAAGCCCCGCTGAGATTCCTGAAACACTTCGACCAACCTGGCTGTGGACTTCGAGCCCTCGTGACTTCCCAAACCCGCCATCCCGAGATAGAGCGGAGCATCACGGTTCAGCCCCTCTCGCTCCCGAGAGGAAGCACGTTCGATCATATTCAGCAGTCAGAAGCCATCAATCTGCTGACGTTTCTTTCCGGAAAGCCGCTCTCCGAAACCAACCAAATCGCATATCAATCCCTGGCCGAGCAAAGCGGCGGAGTCCCGCTCGCCCTTGCAATGATCGGCTCCGAAGCTCGGCAACGCCCTCTCAGCGAGCTTGCCGATTCCCTCCGTAGTCGGGTCATGGATCTCAAGTTTGGCCCGGGAAGTGAAGGTGTGCCTAACCGCCACCTCTCTCTGGAAGCCACTCTACGTTGGAGCTTTGACCTGCTGACCAAAGATGCCCAGCGGGCCGCCATCGCACTCAGCTCGATTGAAGAAGACTTTGATCTGAACATCCTCCAACCATTCACAATCGAACCCACAGTTCTGCAAACTCTGATCAGCTCGAACTGGATCACCGAGCCGGTTTCTGAAGGCGTTTACCGACTTCTTCCCCCAATCCGCAGCTTCTTGCATTCTCGAGAGTCCGAGCAGGTAGAAGAAGCCAGACGAACTCTCAAGTCGTGGATTGTCGCTGAAATCACCCGGAACTACCCGGCCGAGTACGCCGCCGTCAGCGCAGTTGCCGAACGCTATCAAGCGGACATAGCGGCATTTGAAGTCGCCAGCGATCAAGACTCGCCGCAGGTGCACGGGGCCCTCCTTGTTGGACTGCAAGTAACTGCTCACCGATTCGGACGAGTAGATAGATTTTTGACCCGAATGTCGAATCTTCTCGACCTGCATGAGCAACCCAATTGGCTCAACCTCCTCGGGGGCACCTACTATATCCAGAGAAACTTTGAAGCAGCCAAGACTTGCTTTGAGAAGCTACAGGCAACGTCCGACCTCGACCTACAGTCGGTAGCGAAAGCAAACCTAGCCCTCATCGCAATGAGTACCGGCCAGGCGGATGCCGCCGTCAGCTTGCTCAAGGAGACCGTCTTTGAAACGACCCACCCCCGAAGGCTTTGTGGTCGGCTCATCAACCTCGCGAGTAGTTACTGCCTCCTTCACAGGTTCAATGACGCCCTAGACGCGGTAAACCAAGCCAAAGGCGTATTGGGCGAAGCTGAATCGCTCCCTTCCTACGAAGCTCTTTGCCTTCAAAGGCGAGCTGAGGTCGAATTTTTGCTCAACCGCACCCAGCTCGCCAAAACCTCGGCGTTGCTCGCTCTCGATGGCTTTGAGTCGATCCGCCAGTGGCACCACATGTTGGAACTGTACATGCTCCTTGCTCTTGTCGCCGCCACAGAGCGGGATCGTGCGATGATGCAGCACTGGGCCCAACTGTTCCTTGATCAGCTCCCTGAGCCAAGCACCCTTTGCGGAATGTTGTACGAGGGGTTAACCCGGCTCGGTCAACCCTCCAACGCAGCCCAATTCGCGCCAGGAATCACACCCGACCGACTCCCGGTACTCCTGAAATCTCTCTCTATCTCCAGCCCAACCGCAAACTCTCAGCCAAGGAGCTATTGGTACGCCCTTGCTCGCCAAACCTTGAAACACCTCTGAAACGGCGCGCAGATACCTTGATCCTGCCCTGCTGAGAGTGCGGCGCGATAGTCACACCTCTCGAAGGGCAAAGGATCAAATGAACTCAAAGCAACTCGTATCAACACTCGCAATCGCAATCACCGTCGTAGGCTGTGGAGGATCGGGAGCAAACTCCGCCACCAACCCTTTCACCGGAAACTACACAAGCTCGCTCAAACTCGATGGTAACAAGCCCGCAACTCTCGCCCTCAATGTATCGTCAACCGGCGATGCTACAGGAACGCTCACCGTCACTGCTCCAGCCGCTGCTCCAAGCCGTGGTGCGTCAAGCGGCTTCTCGTTCTCAATCGGAACCCACAACGTCTCCGGTTCCGTTAGTTCCGATGGAACGATCAACATCACCGGAACCGATACTGGCTCCGGCGCCGGAACATTCGCTGTTGGCGGCCAGATCAACAGCGGGGGAAACGGAACGCTGAATGTTACTGCTGGCGGTGTAACTTACACCGCAACAATTAGTGCAGCAAGCACCGGAAACTCTGGAGCTTTGACGTTCTCAAACGGATCCGGAACGAACGCCGACCTAAGCGCTTACCCAGCGAATCCGTTCATTTTGACTTCTTCAGTAGGCGATTCAATGTCAATCGTCGTTGCACTTCCAGGTGGCGGAAACGCAAGGACATTCACCCTGATGCTCGGATCAACTGCCACACCAGGTACGACCTTCACCTACGGCTCCGTCCAATCGACATTCAATGTGATGCTCTATGGGGAAGGAACTACTAAATCATGGCGAGCAACATCTGGAACCGCAACAGTTGTCTCCCGAACTGCGAGCACCTTTGAACTACAGTTCAACAATGTTAACCTCGTCGCCGAGAGCGATACCTCTGCAACTGGATCGTTCACTTTGAACGGAACTCTCAAGAAGTAACAAAAAATCCCCGCTCGGAATTTCGAGCGGGGATTTTCTTTGTCTGCTTACTTGTCTGCAGCCAAACTCGCCAGCTGAGCAAGCTGCTCCGGAGTCACCAGCTTCGCAATCATCGCCTGAAGCTCTGTGTCCTTTTCGCCGAGCAACCTGACTCGATCCGCGTCTGGAATCTTCCCGTCCTTCACCTGCTTTGCAAGCTCGCGCGCGAGCTTCGTATAGTCTCCCCGATAGCCGTCAATCGACTTGAACACCTTCTTGTCGAGCTTAATCTCCTTCGCGACATCCGGTATCAAGAAGGCGAAGTTGCCCTCAGCCTTGATGCCAAGCTTTAGAGCCGAAGTCAGCTGAGCCGGATTGAGCATCTTCACGATCTGCATCCGAAACTCGCCTTGCAGCTTGTCGACCACATTGAATACGTCCGGAGCCTTACCGATCGAGAAGCCACCGACTTTAACATCTGGTCGAGCCTTGTTGAGCATCTCCGCCACGCGGCGATCCAACTCGCCCATCACCTTGTTGATGTTCTGCATCACGTCATCCGAGATGGCTAACGATGAGCGGGTTCCCTCGGAGCGAAGGAGGTTCAACAGATCGCCATCACCTGGACCGGCGATGGAGGCCGAACTGAGGCAAAGAGTGCCAACGACGAGTGCGAGGGTTGTTCTGGTTTTCATGATTTCCCCACAGTTTCACAAGAACTGTTAAGAGCCGGATAGTACAGAACGGTCGTTTCAAAGCCGTTTCATCATCCCACCAGAAAATCCGCCGTCACAATCGGCAACGGCGAGTGACCCCAGCCCATATCGCTTGAACCTGTTTTTGCCGCATCCGGAACGCCAAGAAGGGACGTGATATGCGGTTTGTAAGGAAAAACTCTGCTCGCTAAAAACGCCACATGGTCATCCCGAACCTGAGCCTCGCCGATGATCGTCACGTACGGCGAGCAAACAATGGCGTGCCCATCTCTCTGATACGTTTCATCAAAACAGGTCACGTTAAGCAACCCTGTCTCATCCTCAAGATCAAAAAACACTACTCGCTTCCCGCTAGGCGTCGGCGGAAATCGAAGTCGGATCGGATTCCCAACCACGATCGCCTTTCGGCCATGCTCCAACCTTCGCGCGACTGAGGTCGTCACTCCACCTCGACTCGCCACCCGTTCACGCTCGAATCCCATCAAGTGCTGGTTGATATCCAAATCCAGATATCGCCTTTCATGGATTGCCCTTTCGGCCTGGCTGAAATCCACGATTCCTTCTGGCAAAATGGGAATGGGTGCCCCAAGAGGCAACGTCCCCGGAGTGTTGAACGCCCGCGCATAATCCAAAATCGCTGGCAAGGCCCACAACAACTGCCTTCTGTTTTCGTGGAGAGAATCGAACGCACCAACAAGAATCAGCCGCTCCAAATCATCGCGTGAAGGGTTCGTTTTCATCGCAAAATCAAACACGCTCTCAAACGGTCTGTTCAGCGAGATTCGTAGCTGCAAGTCTCGATTCAGCCCGCTAATCTGCGCCAATGCCACCCGAATCCCCCCGTTCGGAACCACGATCTGCGGGTCCATCGCCGACTTCACATTCTCCACCGCAAACCCCACTTCGCTTAGATTGATATCCACTGGCAACACCGCCACACCACGGTTTCGCGCCTCATTTACCAACGTACAAGGCCCGTAATAACCCGCCGGCTGAGCATCAAGTAGGGAAGCGAAATACTCTGCCGGATAGTGCTGCTGGCAGTAGATAGACCGCACCGAAATCTCCGCAAACGCCAGTGCATGCCCCTGGGCAAACCCGTACCCCTTGAACCCAGCAATGAGTTCAAAAACTTCCTCAGCAACCTGCAATCCGTACCCATTCGCCTGGATCCGCCCCAAAACACGCTCCCGAATCTCCCTTCCAAAATCCTCCCGGCGCCGCTTATGAATCTGCTCCCGCGTATCCTCGGCCTCTCCACCCGAATACCCTGCGAACTTCTGCAAAAGGAGGTCAACCTGCTCCTGAAAGACGATGATTCCGTAGGTGATCCCCAAAATCTCCTCGAGGTCCGGGTGAGAAAACGTGAACGGCTTCCCGTGCCGCCGTGCGATCATCTCATTCAGCTTCACCGCCCCGCCTACCCCCGGTCGAATTCCTGCCTGAACTAGCGAGGCATCCTCTAAGTCCTTCGTTTTGAGTCGGATATGTGCCTGCCTCATCGCTGGTGAAGCCGACTGGGGAATTCCAATCAACTCCCCAGATCGCATCGTTGCATAAACATCTGGATCATCTGCAGGCAGATTCGCGACGTCAAAGGACCGATCCCGGATGACCACCCGATCCTGCGTCCCCTCAAGCACATCCTGTCCCCGAAGGCACAAGATATCGAACTTATCGAAGTAGTGCTTCGCTGAGCGCTTATCCCATTGAATAATCCTAAGATTCCCGCCGTTCGGATCCTCCGTTGCCGACCACATGACCGGAACTGTCTCGTAAAGCGGTCTCGAAGAGATCACCACGCCCGATGAGTGTGCCCGCATATTCCTTGGAATATCCATCATCCGCTCAGCAAGGCTGAGAACCCACCTAAATCGCTCTTTGGGAATATTGCTCCCCTTGAGTTCGGGGCGCTTTTCTAGCGCTGCTTCCAGCTTGTCCGGCGCAATTCCGCCATGAACCCGTTTCGACAAAAAGCTGATTGTCGATTCTGGTAACCCAAAGACCTTGCCGACTTCGCGGATAATCCCCCGAGTGCAGTAAGCCCCAATCGCAGCCACCGTTGCCACCCGGTCTTCGCCGTATTTCTGAACCATGTACGACCTAACCTCATTGCGTCGCTTGGCCGGGAAATCGATATCGATATCTGGACGCTTGGTTCCGTCTGCCGGCAAAAAACGGTCGAAGTGCAAGCGATGCTTGTAAGCGTCAATTCGGCTCAGATCGAGACAATAGGCAACTACTGAATCCACAACTGAACCTCGACCACTAAACTGATATCCTCGTCGTGAAGCCCAGCGACAAGCGTCCCAAATCGTCAAGAAATGATCTGCATATTCTAAACGACAGATGCGATCTACCTCCATATCAATACGTCGTCGAATACCTGTAGTCATCAGTGGATATTTCTGATGCGCTCCCGCATAGGTCACCTCCCGTAAAGCATTTGCAGGATCATCAAACAACTTGGGTAAAGTAGTACGCGAGGGCATCACATCCTTGTCGCACTTTGCGAGGAGTTCTAGAGTATTCGACACCAGTTCCGGCATCTCCGAATACAGTTCGTGCATCTCGAAAGGCGTTCGAAGAAACCGCTCCGCATTGATCGCTCGGAAAGGGAAGCCATCCTCATGAAATCGCGGTTTTCGCCCCTTCACCTCGTGAATTAGGCTCAAATTGTGAGCACAACCGATCACCTCCTGCACAGGAAAATGGTGCGGACGTGCATGAGTCACCAGCCCTCCCGCCACCATAGGAACCTCCAACTCCTCAGATAACCGTCGAAGACCTCTAAGATGGATAATGTCCCAAGGTTGATACGACACATCTGCCTCCAGATACAGCCTATTCCGACCAAACCGTTCTCTGAACTGTCGAAGCAATTCTGAAGCTGTCGAAAAGCAACCGCGAAGTAGCAAAGGCAATAATGGCCCATGCGACCCTCCCATCAAGCAAATCAAATCTTCACTCTTTGACCACAAGTGGGATAGTCTAAGTATTGGAAGTAGTCTCTCCTCTTCGATGTGACAAAGTGTTATCAGTGAAGATAATCCTGCATAACCCCTAGCCGTCTGCGCGATGAGCACAATTTCCCCGCCAGTCTCCAGCTCAAAACTAGCCCCAATCAACGGATGCAATTGTGCCTCGCGACACCCTCTCACCAGTTCAACTGCACCAATAAGCGAAAACCGATCAGCTATACAAAGCCCCGGCAACCCATTCATCACCGCAAACTGAACTGCCTCTTCCGGCAGCATCACCCCGCGCCCAAAGTCGTAACCCGAAGCAATGTGTAGAGGAACATAAGGAGCATCGCAAGAACCCGAAGCCAAGGCTGAATACGACCGCTGAGGCTCTGAAACGAACGGGTGTTTCATCTTCCCATCTCGAAGTTTTCGAGCCCGTAAAGACCAATCCTCAGAATGATTAACTTCCTCAGTAACACCCGAGATAAATGGCAAGTGCCTGAAGCCTAAATCAAACGCCTCTTCCTTTCGAGAACCCGAGGAAACATATCGAATCCACTCTTGAGCCGACTCGCCATCCCACCACTCCCCCGCCTCACGCCATCGCGCCGAAAGGTCAGTACCATCCGGTAGTCGCCCGAAGCACACGCAACACCTCCTTGCGCCGAGGAATCTTTACCGACGACCCCACCACCATAACCGACGACCCATACTTCCGCGACAATCGATCCACTGCCTCTGAAGGCAGCTCAGAAGCATCCGAAACCAACCCTGACAGGCAAACCTGCCGCCTAGTTGCCGCACCGACCTCGTGTGCAACCGCCCGCAATCGCACAACCGCCTCAGCGACCGCCATATCTGCCCACAACTGCAACAAGGCCATACGAAGCCGCAAAGAAGAGTTCAAAGCTCGCCCAAACTGCCGACGTAACGACCGCTCACCCGACTCTCCCTCAACAAACAGCTCTAACCCCTTTGCTTCTAAATCCCCCTCACTCAAAGCGCAAGCCAGCTCCCGAGCCAACTTCTCCAGACCCAGAGCAACCACCGAAGCATCCGAGCACAAACCATCAAAAGCCAGCCGCCGAGACACCGAGCAGGGCGGATAGTTCCCAACCACCGGCTCATGCAACATCCCCATCGCAGCCTGCCGAATCGTAAGCCCATACAGCCCGAACTGCGACTTCAAAGTCGCCAAAGATAGCAGCTGAATCTCTCCGATTGTTCGGTAGCCCAAAAACGCCAACCGTTCACAAACCGACAAATCAAGAGGGGCCAGCTTATCAAGACCGCACTTCGACAGAGACACAAACGGCTGAGGATAATTCAACAAACCCGAAGCAGGAGCTAATGCCTGCGCGACCCACCGACAAGCCGAAACTGCCCCTCTGTATTCAAAAGGTAAGGAAGAACATACTTCTAAAGCCGTCAAATAAGGATCTGGATGCCCGGTCAAATCCACAAACGCCTGATGCGGAGCAACCACCTCCACCGAATTCGAAACCGAACACAGCCGGTTCAACCAACAACAAGAAGCCTCTTCATACAACGAAGAAGAAAATTCAAAGCAAGTCAACTCATGCAGAATCGCCCGAGCTTGCCCAGTTCCCATCCCAACCCGAATCCCCGCCGCCAAAGCGACCGGACAAGCATCCACAACCGCCTTCTCATGAACCACCACCGCCGGTGAAACTGGCTCATGGCAAGCCAGATACAGCCCCGAGACTTCGATGAAAAGCGTAGACATATATCTACAGTATCTGCGAAATGCTCCGTGAAATCAAGAGCAATTTTGTGTATGCTTGAAAAGTGCTGTCCGCTATCGCCGCCGCCGCCTTGTACCAAGCCCCAGGTCGACAAATTATCTCTTTAGATGACGACTGGAAATTCGCGCTAGGTCACGCCTCCGACGCTTCAAAAGACTTCAACTACGGCCTCGATTCCTTCGGAGCCTTCGCGAAAGCCGGAATCGAAGATGGTGCAATGGGACGCGGATTCGGAGACACTGCTTGGCGAACCGTCCAAGTCCCTCACGACTGGTGCGTCGAACTCCCCTTCGACCAAAAAGGTGACCTCATGCACGGCTTCAAAGCCATCGGTCGCCGCTTCCCTGAGAACTCAATTGGCTGGTATCGAAAAAGCTTTGACCTGCCCAAAGAGGATGCCGGTAAGCGCTTCGTCCTAAAGTTTGATGGCATCTTTCGCGACGCCCAGGTATGGGTCAATGGCCAGTACATCACTCGCAACACCAGCGGCTACATGGGCTTCACTGTCGACGTCACCAAAGTTCTTGAAACCGGAGCCAGAAACGTCATCGCCGTCCGTGTCGATGCCAGCATTTACGAAGGCTGGTTTTACGAAGGCGCCGGAATCTATCGCCACGTCTGGCTGAACAAAACTAACCACGACTACCTCCTCGAAGACGAGCAGTTCATCAAGCCCGAAGTGAATGGCAATGTCACCGCCGAAATCACGACCCAAACGACCAAGGCTCGAACCGCCAAGCTCCAAATCACCGACAGTGAAGGCAAAGTTGTTGCTGAATCTCCAGTTACAAAGCTAAAGGGAGACAAAAACACCCTCAAAGCAAAAGTCACCAAACCCAAGCTCTGGTCACCCGACGCTCCAAACCTTTACCGCGCCCATGTCCTTCTGCTCGACGGACAAACTGTTCTTGACATATACGAGACCAACATCGGGTTCAAAAGTGTCGTCTTCGACCCCGATAAGGGCCTTTTCTTCAACGGCAAGTACACCGAAATCAAAGGCGTCTGCAACCACCAAGACCACGCCGGAGTCGGTGCCGCTGTCCCCGATCGCCTCAATGAGTGGCGCATTGAACGGCTAAAGGAGATGGGCTGCAACGCACTTCGCACCAGCCACAACCCCCCAACGCCCGAACTCCTTGATGCATGCGATAAGTTGGGAATTCTTGTCCAAGACGAGAACCGCCTCTTCAGCGCCGGACCTGAAGGCCTCAGCCAAATGGAGCGGCTGGTCAAGCGCGACCGAAACCACGCCAGCGTCTTCATGTGGTCCCTTGGCAACGAAGAATGGGGCGTTCAAACCTCAAAATCCGGAGAGCAAATCTCCCAAGCCCTCTACGACCTCACCCGAAAGCTCGACCCAACTCGAACCATCACCCAAGCCGTCAACGTAGGCGACGAGTGGGAAGGGTCTAACAAAGTCGTCGACAACAGAGGATTTAACTACAATCTCTTCGGTGCCGATAGCTACCACAAGAAGCACCCGAAACAACCAATTCACGGAAGCGAAGTCGCCAGCATGCTTTCCACTCGAGGTGAGTACAAGTCCAACGACGGCAAGAACGTCATGGACTCCTACGACTACAAAAAAGTCGACTGGGGAACAGGCTCCGAAGAGTGGTGGTCCTGGAAGCTCCAGCGCCCTTGGTTCTCTGGCGGATTTGTATGGACCGGCTTCGACTACCGAGGTGAGCCAACCCCGCACAACTGGCCAACAATCAGCAGCCACTTCGGAATCATGGACACCTGCGGCTTCGCCAAAGACGTGTTTTACTACTACCAATCGTGGTGGTCCAACAAACCCGTCCTCCACGTCCTCCCCCACTGGAACTGGGCAGGGAAGGAAGGCAAGAAGGTCGATGTATGGGTATTCAGTAACTTCGAAACCGTCGAGCTCAAGCTCAACGGCAAATCGCTAGGAAGTAAGAAGATGCCTGTCGGCGGACACCTGAACTGGGAAGTCGAATACCAACCTGGTGAGCTCACAGCGGTTGGAACCAAGGGCGATCTCAAAAATGTCGTCACGGTCAAAACGACAGGAGCAACGGGTCAGCTCAGGCTTGAGCCTGATCGAACCAGCATTACCGCCGATTCCAAAGACCTCTCGGTCATCACCGTCAAAGGTCTCGACACTGACGGATTCCTTAATCCTCTCGCAAACGAAAACGTCACGTTCGAAATCGACGGACCGGGACGCATCATCGGTGTCGGTAACGGCGACCCCAACTGCCACGAACCCGATCAATACATTACCAAGCCCAGCTATCAAGACATCTCTGATGGCTGGTCATGGCAAATGATCGCCAGTCAAAACGCCAAGCCTGACTCCACAAAATGGAAACCAACCCAGGTCAAAGAGAACCAGAATATGCTGCCGAACAGCTTCGCAGCTTTCCGACGAGTAGTTACAATTGAAAATCCTGACACTTGGTCGACTCTTAACCTCGGTCCCACCGACGATAATGGCTGGGTCTATCTGAACGGCGAGCTGGTTAGCACGACCGACGAATGGAACAAACCCCACATCGCCGACATCAAGGGCAAGCTCAAGCAAGGCGAAAACGAGATCGTTGTGATCGTCAAGAACAACGGCGGAGCTGGCGGATTTAGCCGCGGTGGAAGCATTGGCGGACTCGCAAAGGCTCCAACCTGGACCCGGTCGCTCTACAACGGCCTCGCCCAAGTGATCGTCCAAAGCACCGGTAAGCCGGGGCGAATCGAGCTTCGCGCGCGATCAGGCTTCCAGTTCACGAAGATCACCATTGACACAACGACCCCCAAAAGACGAAACTAAACCCCAATGACAAGACGTGACCTTCTCGCCGGAGCAGCTGGAGTCGGACTAGCCGCCTCCGTTAGCGCCCAAACCAACCAACGGGCAACCACCCGCCCGATCCTCGGTGAGAAGGCTCACACCTACGAGACCTACCACGACTGGCTCGTGCCGCCCAAGAACCTCGCATGGGGTGATACTCACGGCGTCACCACCGACAAAAATGGATTGATCTACATCGCCCATACCGTCGGCTCAGGCAGCATCAGCCGAGACACCATCTGCGTCTTCGACCAGAAAGGTAAGTTCGTCAAGTCCTTCGGCTCAGAATGGGCAGGTGGTGCCCACGGCCTCGACCTTCGCAAAGAAGGCCGCGATGAGTTTCTCTACATCTGCGATGTCAACCGAAAGGTGGTCGCCAAAACCGACCTCAACGGTCGCGTCATCTGGGAGCTGGACTACCCCAAGGAGTCAGGCAAGTACAGGAATCGCGACGGTTGGAATCCCACCAACGTCGCCTTCCTTCCTTCCGGAAACATCCTCGTCGGCGACGGCTACGGCAGCAGCTACATCCACGAGTACACCAAAGACGGCGCCTACGTCCGCACCATCATTGGCCCAGGAAACGCCGCCGGACAAGTCAGCTGCCCCCACGGCCTCTGGGTCGACCAGCGCACCCCCGGCCAAGCCCAGCTTGTCGTCGCCGACCGTGGCAACCGCCGCCTCCAAATGTTCGATCTCGATGGTAAGCACAAGGGCTTCGTCACCGAAGGCGTGCGGCTCCCGTGTCACATCCACTTCAACAGCGGCCTAATGCTCATCCCTGACCTCGAAAGCCGAATCACCATCCTCGGAGTCGACAACAAACCCGTCGCCCAGCTCGGAGATGGCCACCCAACTAATCTCCGCGGCCAATCCAAAGACAAGTTCATCCCCGGAAAGTTCGTGCACCCACATGGCGCGGCTTGGATCAACAAAACCGACATCGTCGTAGCCGAGTGGGTTCCCCAAGGGCGGATTACTCTGCTCAAGAGAGTCTAACGAAAAAGCCCCGGTCGATAACCGGGGCTTTTCTGTGTTTGAATTTACTTCGGCAACGGCAGCCCAAACGCCGTCAAGAACGACCGCAAAGCCTCGATCCGCCCCGGAGTCCCGAGCTCGACATTATAAGGTCGGCCCCGAGCGTCGATAATCAGCCCAACCGTCCCCTCGATCAAGTTCGTCGTCTGGTTTCGCGAGCCGCGAGCCTTGTCAAACTTGGTCACTGTCACCGGCTTGCCCTTTCCGGCACCGACATCAAAGTTCCGACCCGGCTCAACCGTAATCGAATCGCCCATCGAATCCAAGAACGGAACAACCTTGATCTCGCCAAACGGAACCGACTCATCAATCCCCGAGCCATGCACCCGAACGCAGTGCTCGCCCGGCTTGCCAACGCCCAAAGGAGCAACGCAGGTACCAACTCGAACGATACAATCCCGCTCAAAGACCTCTTTAGCCGCGTCATACAAGTGCTCAGACAAGACCCCAAGGTGCGGCATCATGAAGATCGAGTCAACCGTCAGCATCGTAATACCCTCTGGCTGATAGGCGTCCATCATCATCAACGCCGCCTGAGCCCGGTTCGGAGCGTGCGAAAGCACTCCGCCCGACCCAATGACCATATCCAGCTTCATCATGTTAACCAGAGTCGAACCTGACGATTCCTGGTCAAAAATCTGCCCAACGTCGCGCTGCTGAGCCGAACCTGTCAGGTTCCGAGCCAACGACTTGTGGTGCTCAAACGCCAACCGCAGGGCCTCGCGCGAAACCGCGTGCTCAATCAACAAATCCTCATAAGTCTGCGGAATCGTCGTCGGACGAATCATCTTATTGCGCAACCGGTTACGAACCTCCGCCGGGTCAATCTCAAACGGCAGCCAGCGAGCGATATTCTCAACCCCCGCCTCCTTCAAAACGTTACAAATCGAGTACGACATCCCCAGGTTCGCCGATACCGTTCGGTTATAAATCCGCTCCCCACCCGGAGTCGCCTCAAACACCGAGAAAACGTCCGTCGTCGCTCCGCCAATATCCACTCCAAGAACGTTAATCCCCTCTTGCCGCGCATATTCGTTCAGCAATTTGCCAACCGCGTTCGGAGTCGCCATGACCTCAAACGAAGCCCAATCCAGCAACTTCGAATACCCTGGAGCCTGCTGCATAACGTGCTCCAAGAACATCTCGTGAATCTCTTCACGCGCCGGACCCAGGTTCTCCGCATCCAAAGCCGGACGCAGGTTATCAACGATCTTCGTCGCAATTCCGTCTCCCAAAACGCCCGCAACCTTCTCCCGAGCCTGCACGTTCCCGGCAAAAATAACCGGCAGCTGCATATCGCCAAAACGAGGCTTAGGATCAGCCCGGCGAATGACCTCCGCCATCTCCACCAGCCGGTCAACGTTTCCGCCGTCCGTTCCGCCCGACATCAAAATAATGTCCGGTCGCAACTGCCGCAACCGCTCAACCTTCTGGAAGTCCTTTCGGCCATCATCAACCGCCAAGGTGTCCATCAAAATCGCCCCCGCGCCAAGCGCCGCGCGCTCCGCCGACTCCGCGCTCATCGCCTTAACAACGCCGGCAACCATCATCTGCAATCCGCCGCCCGCCGAAGAAGTTGAAACGTAATAGTCCGACCCATCCAAAGGCCCCGAAGAAGTCCCGGTAGCAACATCATCCTTAGAAAGCCGATGAACCGTCCCGTCCTTCAAAAGCGTCCGCCGCCCCGTAGCGTAACCCTCCGGAACCGTCTGCTCAGTTATCTCCTCAAGCTCGGTCAGCGCGTTCAAAACCCCAATCGTAACGTCCTCAAACGGCCGCTCAACCGTCGTCGGAGCCTCGCCCCGAGCAACAAGGCGATACTCGCCCTTGTCATTCCGCTCAATCAGAATCGCCTTGGTAGTAGTCGATCCACAGTCGGTTGCAACGATGCGCCGGATATCTTTGGACATGATAGGTTCATGTAGTATGCAACGAACGAACGGTAAACTGCAAAGCGATGAAGCTCTTTGTTGATACCGGTGATTTGGACGAAGTAAAAAAGGCCGCTGAATGGGGCGTGATCGACGGAGTCACAACCAACCCCACCCTCATCGCCAAAACCGGAAAACCCTTCAAAGAAGTCGTTCTCAAGATCTGCGAACTGATGCCCGAAGGCGCAATCTCCGCCGAAGTCGTCGCCACCGACTACGACACCATGCTCAAAGAAGCCCTCGAAATCAGCAGCTGGAGCCCCCAAATCGTCGTCAAGGTCCCCCTCATCGAGAACGGCGTCAAACTCGTCTCCACCCTCACCGACAAAGGAATCCGCACCAACGTCACTCTCGTCTTCTCCGTCAGCCAGGCCCTCATGGCCGCCAAAGCCGGCGCAACCTACATCTCCAACTTCGTCGGAAGGGTCGACGATAACGGAGCCGATGGAATGGACGCCGTCCGCGACACCGTCGAAATGGTCAACACCTACGGCTTCGACAGCGAAGTCCTCGTAGCCTCCGTCCGCCACCCGCTGCACGTCCTAGAGTCAATCCGAGCCGGCGCCCACGTCGCCACCATGCCGCTCAAGACCCTAGAAATGATGTTCAAACACCCCATGACCGACTCCGGCCTAGACCGCTTCCTCGCCGACTGGAACAAAGCCGGCCTCAGCATTTTTTAGGCCTCACAATCTCTCGGCATCTCCTGCTCACTTTCGCAGAGCTAAAGGGAGTAGGGTTGCGAGGCGAGATTCGGATATTGAAACCAGACCGCAAGCTTGGAAACTCTGGATACGCAGCGAGCACGAATCTCGTAGTGTCTAATGATATTTTGAACGCGGTACGGATGGGTCTAAGCAGAGATAACGAACTTGCCCGATGCATCAAGCTTGTATTTCGAATCGGCCTGCAAGCCGAATTGGATCCCATGCGCCAATAACTGTGCCTCAATCTCAGGAGTGATGCAAGCCGGTTTAGCCCCAATAATCCCAACGACTGGACTGCGATCAGTTTCGTCTGATGCATTTTGTGTCTTCCGAAATGCAACGACTACACTACTTTTCCCGGCTTGTACGCTGCCAACGGATGAATCGGTAACCATAGTATTGCCAACTATTCGATAGTTCAAGGCAATCGATACCCCACCTGAAAGGGCCGTGGATAAGGCTCCGAGAAGTGTAACTGCGACACCAGAATGAGCAACGGTTGCATCACCCTTTCGAGTATACGAGACGGCCCCGCTTCCGGCCGACGAAGTACCGTTCCAAACAAATGACACTCCGCCATCCCCCGACTTTGCAACGCCCGATGTGTGAGCAACCGCAGCGCCTAATGCTCCCGCCTCCGCGGTGCCGCCTCGCGGAACATATGCGACGCCATACCGAATAGATTTTGCCACTCCTTTGATCGAAGTGGAGATCGCCACGCTCTCAGTGTCGGTTTCCTTGACTTCGCCAATCGCCTCTCCGGCTGGGTTTGGCAAGATGATCCTAATCGGCGACGCTTCTCTGATTGCGAGCGGAATTCCTGTCTCCGGGCAAAACTCTGGGTCCATGCATTTATTAAATCACAAGAACGTTGGAGTTGTGAGCTTTATTGTGCAGCTACTCGACGCCTCGGGATACTCGTCCTAAGGCTCTAATCTCCGACTGCCCCGCCAAACAGACACACAGCGCCAACGAAGGACCGAACTCACAGACAAGTCAGCCGGTGTCGACCGGGCTGCACCTGTTTACTGGTGCCGTCGGGCAAGACCACTGTTGCAGACGCGCCTTTGGGTACCGCGACGTCAATCGCAAAACGACCATTCGACCTCGACCACTCAACCTTCACATCGCCAAGCGGCGTCGGAACCGAGCCCTTCGCCCATTCAAGGTCACAGACCTGCGGCTGGATGAGAATCTGCTTGAACCCGGGTGAAAGTGGAGAAACTCCAAGTACCCTCGCGCTCAATTGGTATGTCGGAGTGCACTGCCAGGAGTGGCTCAAATCGCCACGATCCCACATCTCGGGGAACGTCTGGGTATCTGGCACGATCTTCCAACGGCGCATCTGCTTGGTTGCCCACTGGTTAAACAGCCCAGTTTCAAGCAAAGCATCAAACGCAAAATGCATAAAGTAGGGCTGGCAATTCGCTGGCCCACTCTCCATCACTCGCTCGAGAATTTGTTTCCCTCTGTCCGCCGGAGCAAGTCCATAGGCGCAAGCGAGGATGTTTACCTGGCTCGAAAACGTCTCGATCGGCTTATCAGCCGGAAGCCATGTTCCGATCGGAGACTTCGACTCGCCTGGTTTCCCATCGCGGAACAGCACTTTGCCCTCTGACCACAGTTCACGATTGAATGCTTCCTTGACCTGAACTCTAAGCTCGTCACATTGGCGAACTCGCCCGTCTTCCCCGGTGACCTTGGCAATCCTTGCAACGTCTTCAAGAACACGGTAATAGAACGCCGTCAAAACTCCTTGACCAATGACTGCCGGTGGGTGGTGTAAGTTGAACCCTTCCAGTTCGACCCAGTCGATGAACATGAAGTTGGGAGGACTGGAAATCAATCCATTCGGGCCGCGCCACGTCTCCCAAGTATCAACGAGCTGAAACGCCGTCGGCGCAAGCTCACGGAGCAAACGTTCGTCGCCAGTGTGTTGCCAATACTCAATCAGCATTTGCATCCAAAGCAGGGCATAGCTGGTATGGAACACCCTACTGTCTCGATCCCTGATAATCTGCGCATACTTGCGCAAATCCTGTCTGGCAAGGCCGGCCTCTCCGAACGCGTTGTAACTGATCAAGGATTGAATCAGATAATCACCGGGATCGCTGATCGGCTCTTGGTGATGCGGCGAATCCAGATGGTGAGTTTGCATGCAAATCTGGGTTGACCACCTCCCGACCTTCCACGTCTCGTTGAGCTGAGGATCGCTGCACTCGAATGCTCCTCGATATCGAACCGGGTAAGACCGGAAGACAGCCCGGACCTCTTCAACCTCAATCGGGCTTGTCACGCCTGTCGCCTCAATATTGATCGTTGAGAAACTATCGAAGAAGGGAACTTCGAACGACTGCAGTCCTTTGCCAAGTCTGAGTCGAACTGCCCGGTGGAACCCGGGCGCATCTGGTTCATTGGGCATGAGCGTGATCACCGATCCTTCGCCGCCGTTAACCCGGAGGACAATGTTCGCACTCAGAACTCGATCGAACTTCACGGAAAAACCACCGTTCGACTCGAACCTGAGCTTAGGCTTCACCGCCGCGCCGCCTTTTACACGGTTTGTTCCTATCGATGGATAACTAGCCTCAAGGGGCGCAGGAATTTCGCTCTGGAGAATTGGCCTTTCTGCACTCTTTGCAAGCTTCGCGTTTGTCCACCCTGGAAGCTCGGTTTTCCACTCTGAGGGAGGCAATTGGGATTGCAGAGTCAAGAACTCCCCCTTGCCCGAGAGCGGTTCGCCGACGACTGCCCGTTCGAACGAGAGACGTTTGTTCTCTGCCACCTGCCACGACTCATCGGAGCCGATTTTCTGAGTTCCGAAGTCTGCCTCAAGCCAAAGCCCGGGCTTTCCAAGTTTCCCCTCACTTTGGACAAGCGGACGTGAAACGACCTCAACCGCGATTTGGTTTTGTCCCTTCCTCATCCACTTCGAGACATCAACCACGTCGTAGAGCCACGGTCCGGTTGGGCCAATGTCGTAGTCCCGTCCAACATCCGCAGGTCCCCTCGCCACGATCTGATCATTGACATACAGCCGGTAACTGCACTCAGCAGTGATGCGAATAAGTGACCGTTTTGGAGCCGAGTCTAGAACTACCTGTTTGAGAAAACGCAGCGATGGAGCCTCATCGTCACTCCAGATCCACTTGCCCACCCCAGAAACCGCACTCAGCACAGGAGTGACGGCGGCACCTTCAACCCGGCCAGGACTGACCTTAGCCTCCCCTTTCGGAGGAGGAATCGGACCAAGATGGGAAACAGAAGTAGCCATGAGAATGCAACACAGGAAGCTGGACAGCGGCATTATTTCCCTCGACTCATTGATCAGGGGGCTGTTGAGCTCCGACCTCCAAGAGTCCCTCAGTTCTACCCTAAGCCCCACCGAAAGCTTGAACCCAAAAACAGGTTGACAAACCCCCAACTTCTTCGCCTAGTCAGTGATGAAAGCAAAGCGCAATCCCAGGCTGGAAACCCCTCCCAAGACCAACGAAAACCGACCCGCGCATACACCACACGCACCGAAGTCTGCAAAGCCAGATTCAACAAAAGCACCGACCTCACCGAGCTTTCGCCCAAAATACGACCCCGTTGAAACTGAATGCGCCAACACGGCCCACCCCCAAACTAAAATGCCCATTCAACTCGACATCCGCCGAGCCACCACATACGCTAAAATCCACCCCATGAACCTCCGCTCGCTCTTTGGCAAAAAGCCCAACCTCCCGTACTGGGCCCACGGCGTCACCCAGCAAGACTTCGACAACCTGCTCAGCGCAATCCGAACCTACTTCAAAGACCACGGAACGGAAGTAGAAGTTAATGAAGCGGAAGGCTTCGCCACCCCCAAATCCGGCCCGCTCGAGGGTCAGCAACTCGGCCTCCACAACCTCATTCGAATCATCCCCGGAATGAAATCAGAAGATGTCCAGCGCTTCATCAATGACCACTTCGGAAAATTCCTCGACATGGGGATCGAACAAGAGCGGATCGAGCACGGCACGTACGAAGAAGTCAAAAAGCACCTCCGCGTCAGAATCTTCTACACCGAACCCAACAACCCCGAAGACCCCCTCTACACTTTCCCCGGTATCCAGCTTTGCGAAACTCTCAAGGCCTGCCCAATGTTCGATCTCGAACACTCCGCAGTGACTCTATCAAAAGACAAATTCGAGAGTTGGAACATCCCAATTGAAGAAGTCCACCAACTCGCCCTCGACCAGACTTTCGCCGACGTCGACCGCAGCGGAACCTTCGAGAAAATCGACTTCTCAAACGGACGTCCCGCCTTCCTCGTCAGCGACGAGAACATCTACTTCGCCAGCATCGCGCTCGATCTGAAGAGAGCCGTCACCGAAGAACCCCGCTGTGGCTATCTCATCTTCATCCCTAGCCGCCAATCCCTTCTGATCCAACCCCTTACCGATCGAGACTCTGTCAAGCACCTCGTCAAACTCTGCGAAGCCGCCAACCAGATGTTCCTCGACCAAGTAGGGAAGGTCGGAGTCGATGCCTATTGGCTCAGAGACAACGTCTTCAAACGCCTCGAGCTCGGCGATCCCGGTACGGATCATCCCAACATCGCCGCGATGTCCAAATGCATTGCTAACTAGCGCCTCAAGGCTTGAGTCTATCAAGCCTCGATGATCACCTTCAAAGCCCGCGTCTTCGAAGCCATCCCAAAAGTCTCGTAAGCCGCAACAATATCCGCCAACTTAAAGTGGTGAGTCACCAGAAGAGAAGGATTAATCTTCCCACTCTTCACGATGCTTAGCAGCATCCGAGTGCTCTCAGTATCAACTAGGCCCGTGGTGATCGAGATATTCCGATCCCAGAGCCGGTTCAGTTCAAGGTCAACCTTCTCGCCGTGAACGCCAATGTTCGCAATCACCCCGCCAACCCCAATAATTGACTGACAAGTTTCAAACGAAGCCGCCAGTCCCACCGCCTCAATCGCCGTATCAACTCCCAGCCCGTTGGTCAAAGCCATCACCTTCGCTACCGCCTGCCCGTCTCGATTGTTGATCACATCCGTCGCCCCCAACCGAGTCGCCGTCTCCAGTCGATTGTCATCCATGTCAATCACAATAATCTTCGCCGGAGAAAAGAACTGCGCAGTCAAAACAACGCCCAGCCCAATTGGCCCGGCCCCAATAATCGCCACCGTGCCGCCGGGTTTCACCTTCCCGTTCAAAACCCCCTTCTCAAACCCCGTCGGAATGATGTCACTCAACATCACCAACGCCTCCTCATCAACCCCTACTGGAGCATGATAAAGACTGTTGTCAGCGTAAGGAATCCGAACAAACTCCGCCTGAGTCCCGTCGATCGTATTCCCCAAAATCCACCCGCCCGTCGTGCAGTGCGAATACATCTGCCGACGGCAGAAATCGCACTTTCCGCAAGACGTAATGCAAGAGATCAGAACGTGATCGCCAATCTTAAACTGCGAAACCGCCGAGCCAATCGACTCGATAATCCCGACCCCCTCGTGCCCCAAAATCCGCCCCGGAGCACAGGAAGGAACATCGCCCTTCATGATATGCAAGTCCGTTCCGCAAATGGTCGTCTTCACCATCTTCACCACCGCATCACTCGGCTCAATCACCCTCGCCCGTGGTCGCTTCTCCAACTTCATCTGACCGGGCGCCAGGTAGACCAATCCCAACATCAATCCGGTGCTCGCAAGCTCGTTGCGTACCGAAGATTCTCGTTCCATCTGTTTCATCACTCCCCGAGTGTGCTCTCCCAAAGCCGCGCCCAACCAGTCTCGTAATCACTGTCCAACTCAATAGTGTCAACAAAAACTCACTCCACCAAACCCTTAAACCGCGGAGTAGCAAAGGGCATGAGCGCTCTTGAGAACTTATGGAACATAGAAACCCCTCCGGCGAAGGCCTTCGATCCAATCACAATCGAACTACTTCCGGCCGCCGCGCGAAGCTATCTCACCAGAGCCATCGCCCCCGGAACTCCGATCGCCAGCGCAATACGATTCGAAATGGCAGGTGAGATTAAGCTCAACGGAGATTGGCTGCCTTTCACCGCGACCCAAGTCGTCCGAAACAACGAAAGCTTCGTCTGGCAAGCCCACGTCGTCAAAGGCATCGGCAGCATCAGCGGTTACGATCAGCTCATCGATGGAAAAGGCGAGATGAACTGGAAAATCCTCGGACTGATTCCCGTCATGTCAACCAGCGGACCCGACACAACCCGCTCGGCTGCGGGGCGAATGGCGACCGAATTCTCGCTCCTACCAACCGCCCAACTCAGCCCTGACATTCTCTGGAAAGAACTCACCGATACGTCAGTATCAGTGCGGCGAACCATCGCAGGATACGATACTGACCTCACACTTGCTATCGACGAAATGGGGAGACTAATCTCCGTTTCCCTTGATCGGTGGGGTAACCCCGATGACACGATCTTCCACTTTGCCCGATTCGGCGTAGATCTTAGCAATGACGTCAGCTTCGGCGGCTATACCATTCCCACCAAGATTAGTGCGGGTTGGCACTATGGCACCAGCCGCTTCGACGAAGGCGAGTTCTTTCGAGCCGAAATTACCTCGGCTGTATTCAAATAGCAGCTAGATCCTCACTGGCTTCCCGTCCGGAGCCGGAATTTTCCGCATTTCCGCAACGAAGTCCCGAAACACTCGCCAAAACTCGCCGCCCTTGTTCAGCCCTTCCCAAACCGGACCATTGTCATCAATCTGGATCGCATAAAACCCAAACATGTAGTGTGCCACCTCCGGTCGAATCAGACCAGAATTTACGAGGAGCGCAACTTCCTCGAAGAAGGCTATAAAGTTACGCCGATCCTGAATTGGCTCATTGGCAATCGAAGCATCCCCTTCGAAGATCATCGTAAGGAGTCGACGGAAAATTGCATCTTCCAGGAACCGGCGCCGCATCTGAATAAACTGCGTCGCACGGGCCGCGTGGTTCTGCCGCGCATACTGAAAAAGGCCCTGCCAAAGGGTGATAAATGCAATCACTCCCGCAACAATGATCGAGAGATCTTTCAGCAGGTCAATCCGTTGCATTGGCACAAGATAAGAATACTTGACCAACCAAGCGACGAACTCGCGCTAGCTTCGGTAGAATCTAACAAGCTCATGCCAAAGCGCGTTGAATCAGTAGTCCTCCACGACAGCTCAACTCCGGTCATCGGAGACGCCCAACGAGCTGGGAGCGTCGTCGTCACGTCGCTCGAAAGCCTGATCTCCCAAGCGCGAGCTCACTCCCTTTGGCCAGTCACCTTCGGCCTCGCCTGCTGCGCAATCGAAATGATGGGCGCCGCCGGACCCAAGTTCGACATCGCCCGCTTCGGCTCCGAAGCCTTCCGAGCCACCCCCCGCCAAGGCGACGTCATGATCATCGCCGGACGCGTCAGCAAGAAAATGGCTCCCGTCCTTCGCCAAATTTACGACCAAATGCCCGAGCCCAAATGGGTCATCAGCATGGGCGCCTGCGCTTCTTCCGGCGGAGTCTATAACAACTACGCCATCGTACAGGGTGCGGATCAGATCGTGCCGGTTGACGTCTACGTTCCCGGTTGTCCGCCATCTCCAGATGCTCTAATCTACGGAATCATGAAGCTCCAAGAGAAGATCAAGCGCGGACGAGCGACCACCCTTTCCGACCTGCGACTCATCGAAGTTAACTCACGAGACATCGAGCAAATCGAAGACAAGGTGACTGCGTAATGGCCATTCTCGACAAAATCGTCAAACCCATGATCGCCGGACTCGGCATCACCTCCAAGCGCCTCGGACACAGCCGCCCAACGGTCATGTACCCCGAAGACAAGCGCGAACAGTTCCCAAGAACCCGCTGGCGACACGTCCTCACCCGTCACGACGACGGCCTAGAAAAGTGCATCGGCTGCTCACTCTGCGCCGGAGCCTGCCCCGCCCGCTGCATCTACGTCGATGCCGGCGAGAACACCGAAGAAAACCGCCTCTCCCCCGGCGAGCGCCACGCTGTCCGCTACGAAATCAACATGCTCCGCTGCATCTTCTGCGGCTACTGCCAGGATGCTTGTCCAACTGGGGCGATCGTCCTTCGCAAAGACTTCGAACTCGCCAACTACGACCGCGAAGACTTCATCTTCACGAAAGAAATGTTGCTGGAGCCCGCTCTCTCCGAGCGCTCAAACTAACGTTTAGTTCGTCGGGGAGTGGATAAGACTCCCCGTTGCGCTGTCAGGGCAGACGAACTACTTTGCCTTCCGGCGTCGCATCGCTGTGAAGGCTGTAAACAACCCCATCGCCGCCAAAGTCGAAGGCTCCGGCACTGGGGCGACAGTGACCCGAAGAGCCGGAACTTCACCGACGGAGCTAACAGTGTAGGTCGAGGTCGGATTCGAGGCCGTTCCAAGAACCGCTCCAATCTTGTTGAAGCCTCTGATACCTTGATTGTTGATCAGCAACCCGGAATACAGATTGGATCCCGCAGTAGTGGTCTTCGCTTCAACCCAATATTTGTTTCCCGCGGTCAACTGGAGGGCTGGATTTGAACTCGTGAACGTCGTGATTCCGCCCGGACCAACGAGGGTGACGAAGCTGGTCATCAGGGCGCCAATGTCGTTGCCTGAATCCTCAAAAAGTGATATCGTTGCATTCGCGGGTGTCGTGCTTCTCTGTACCGCTAGCACAATGGATTCGAGCGTGCCGGAGACCGTAGGGGTGAACTGGGTTGCAACACGCGCATCTCGAATGTCTCCGAAACCCCAACCAAAATTCTTGGTCGAGTTACCAGAACCAAACGTGTTAAAGGTCACAACCGCTTGGCTGGACACCGCCGCAAGCGAAAAGCAAATCATTGTAATCGTCTTCTTCATAAGAACCTTCCGAAAGGTCAATGTCACCTGACACCAAACCTGAGATATTCTAGTGACAGACCTGAAGTAAATCGCACGAGTTACCGGTAAATCGAAAAACCTTAACACTGTTGAACCTAAACGCTCCGTAGAGCGCGATCAGTAGCTAGGCATAATGCCCCAACGGGATGAGGCTCTTCAGCTCAGCCGAGACCAGGTGAGTTAATGATCTGTGGGTGACTGGTGAGCATGCTGGTACTAAGCCGCCGCCTCGACCGCCTCACCACTCCCGGTAAGCTCGACCATCCGACCCAACCTTGGTCGAGGGATAACTGTAGTAACTCGAATTGTAGGCCTGTCTCGACTCGTGCGTCCAAGCTACTGAGGAGTTGTTGGTCTGCCCGACGGTGTAAGTGTTGTTCCGGGAAAAATCGTTGAAAGGCACCGCCCGCAAGTAGGGTCCTTTCCAAGTCGATGCGTCCAAATTGACGGTTGGCCAAGTTGTATTCATAGCTTGGCGCCGCCATCCTGTAGCCGGTGCCGTCGATTGTGCCAGAGCCGAAACTGGAAAAGTCAAGCCGGTATCCGCCTCCGCCCGATCCCCCGCTTCCCGAATCATTTTCAAGTTCGCCCGCAACGCCGACTCCTTAGCCTTCAAAGCCGAATCGCTAAACCGAGGAATTGCGATCGCCGCCAGCACCGCGACCAGAATAATCACAATGAGGAGCTCGACTAACGTAAAAGCTCGGCGCGCAAATCGTACCCCCATTATTCAGATATCGGAGGGCCGCAATCGCAGCCTTACCGAATTATTGTTTCTTAACAATTCTCCATGATTCAATCGGGCTAACGTCCTATCTGTGATTCGCGGACTACACTTGCGTCGCACGAGTACCCTGCGTACGACAAACTGGCGTAGGACGGCGTAACACTAAGGGTGCCAACTCCGTTCGATCAGCTCACACTCCAACACGGCCCTTCCTGGAAGAACCGAATCACGCTCGCTCCAATGACGAATCATCAGAGTAATGCAGATGGAACGTTGACGGAAGATGAGCAGAACTGGCTCGTGATGCGCGCCCAGGGAGGATTCGCATTGACCATGACGTGCGCGTCACACGTTCAGGCAGTTGGCCAGGGGTTTCCAGGTCAGCTGGGGTGTTGGTCCGATGACCATATTCCCGGCCTCACTCGGCTGGCGGAGGCGATTCAGGAGGCCGGTTCTGTTTCGAGCATTCAATTGCATCATGCAGGATTTCGGTCACCGAAGGATCTGATCGGCGGTCAGCCTGTTGGGCCTTCGGATGATGAACAGACGGGGTCTCGAGGTTTAACTTTGACCGAGGTTGAGCAGTTGCGGGATGACTTCGTTAGGGCCGCTCAAAGGGCTGACGAAGCTGGCTTTGACGGAGTTGAGATTCACGGCGCGCACAGCTACATTCTCTGTTCGTTTCTGAGCGCAGGTGAAAACAAGCGCGAAGACGCCTATGGTGGAAATCCCGAAAACCGCGCCCGGCTCATCATGGAAATTCTCGAAGGCATCCGCGAAACCTGCCGCCCTGAGTTCCAAGTCGGAATACGTCTCTCCCCCGACCGCTTTGGAATCGACCCCCAAGACATCCTTGACCTCAGCGCCAAGCTCCTCCAGGACGAAAGGCTCGACTATCTCGACATCAGCATGTGGGACTACAACCGTGAGTTTGAAGGCGAAAACTTCTTCCAAAAGTTCGCCCGGCTCCCTCGCAAAGGCGTCCTCCTCGGCGTGGCTGGAAAGCTCTACTCCGGCAAGGATGTCCAAAACGCCTTCGATCTTGGTGCCGACTTCGTCGCTATTGGCAAAGCCGGAATTCTCCATCACGACTTTCCACTACGTATCCAAAGTGATCCAAACTTCGAGATGGTCCCGCCACCTGTGAGCGCCGACTATCTTCGAAGCCAGGGTCTTGGCGAGGCGTTTATCCAATACATGAAGCGTTGGGAAGGATTCGTAAAATAGATATGTGCCTCATATTGAGCTTATATCAGACCTCTCGAACATCTCTGAGCAGGACTTGGAAGGCTTCTTCGTAGGTTGGCCCAAAAAACCGACCCTCAGGGCTCATCTTCAGCAACTCCAAGGCAGCAGTCGAGCAGTTATCGCACGAGAGGCTGGAACAGCTCGAATCGTCGGAGTGATTACCGCGCTCACTGATGATGTTCTTTTCGGTTATATCTCCTCACTCGAAGTCTTGCCCGAGTACCAGGGCCAAGGCATCGGACAAGCCTTAGTTAAATCTATGCTGGAACAACTTCAGCATGTTTACGCTATTGACTTAGTTTGCGACCCGGATGTCCAACCGTTCTACGAGAAGTTTGGTCTGATTCGTTACCACTCAATGTCTGCGCGACGGAGAGAAAAAATCGCGTGAATGCTGTGCCGGTCGGCGATTCTTCGCGTAGCATAAAGCAATGATGCTAGTAGCCGCCCTTGTCCTCCTGAAAATTCAGAGGCCTGAATACGTGAAGATGGACGACCACGATCCTAATGGGATTGGGTACAGCTACATGGGTCGCGAGATGGCGAACTACATGAGCCACGAAGCCGCGCCTTGGCTGGACCGCCCCGAGCGATACAAAGAAGAGGCTCCGCAACTATTACTTGATGCGCTGAATCTCAAAAACGGTATGGTTGTGGCCGACATCGGAGCCGGAAGCGGCTACCTCAGTTTCCCCATGGCCGTCAAAGTCGCCCCGAAAGGCAAAGTCATCGCCGAAGAAATCCAGCCCGAAATGCTGACGATCATCGAGGAAAAGGCCAAACGAAACAAGATCAGCAACGTTGACCGCCTTCTTGGTACGACCGAAGACCCCAAACTCCCTAAAGAGGGCGTCGATTTGGCGATCATGGTTGATGTGTATCACGAGTTTGACAAGCCGTACGAGATGATGGCGAACATCCTCAAGGGAATCAAAAAGGGTGGCCAAGTAGTCTTTGTGGAGTATCGCAAAGAGGATCCCAGGGTTCCGATAAAAGAACTCCACAAGATGAGCGAAGCTCAGGTGAAAAAAGAAATGTCGGTCTTCCCGGTTCGCTGGACCCGGACGAGCAACATTTTGCCAAGGCAGCACATCATCTTCTTCGAGAAGCTGTAGCCCGACGATACTGCCCTTCCCAGAACATAGAAACCAAGCAGGCTAACTTGCTGGTAAATGTTAAGCCGACCGGCGAACTGATTCGGTGATTGTCAACATTTTCCTGATATCAGCCACCGTCAGACCAAGTTCTTTGAAGAGGGCTTTGTTTGCCGACGATCCTTCCCCGATCCCAACGCTCTTAAGCGCCTCATCTGGTAGCTTCCCACCTTCGCACATGAGCGAGACTGCTTGAATTGACCTCACACGGTTGACAAACTCAGGAAAGCCCTGCCCGGTCTTTGCTTTGAAAGTACGGGAGAAATGGTAGACCGAGTACCCGCATTGCGCCGCAGCATCGGGGACGCTCCAATGAGCCTGGGGCGCCGCGATCACCTCTTGGCAAATCCTTTCAAAGACGGGATCGAGCTGAGGAAGTCGATAGAGTGTATGGAGATCAGAACATGCGGAGCTGTGACGCTCAAGAAGGTCCATCAGGAGCGATGAGAGCATGAAATAGTGGTTCGGGTCAGCCGAATTTTGGATGGCCTCAATCTTTTTATAGATTGGATCATTCGCAAACTCGATGGCCGTGTGAGGTAACCGACCTCTGCTCGCCCCAAGGAATGGCTCGATCTCCGGAATGGCGGCGCGATCAGCAAGAAGAAAAATCGTCTCTGAGGTTCGCTTCCCAAAGATAACGGAGTAGGATCCTTCCGTTAGTAAATAGCTTGAGCCAGGCTGAACAAATATTGTTACCAAGGATGCGTGCGAAGTAAGAAGCGAAGTACCCGTAAGTCGAACGGCCACACTGACCCCTCCCCTCGGAATTTGGAAGTTGAACACTTCCGGTTTCATATTGTTTCTGACGCTTTTTAAGGCAAAGATGCTCGGGTGAGTCGAACGTAACTCTGTGATATCCATCAGGAGCCCAGGCGTGAGGATCGCATTTTTGAAGCTAGTTAGGAACTCTGTATGTTGCAAAGAAGACCTCCATGCCCAACTCAGGGTATTTACTCCCCCAAAAAATCGAGCGGTATCGTGATCGTTCAGCTAAATCACAGGTTAACCCATAGAACTATCGAAACTGGACAATAAAAGAATATATCGACAAAATGTCTCGATTTTGGTGCTAACTACTCTGGCAGGCTCAGGATGTCTGTCAGCCCAATGGACTTCTGGTTGCCGTATTCCAATAGCTTCGAACGAGTGTCCTGGATATCCAAGTTCCGCATCGAAAGCTGGCCGATCCTGTCTTCTGGTGTGAACTCTGAAGCCCCCGATTCCATGCTCAGCTTCTCCGGGTGATACGCAAAGTTCTCGCCCTGCGTGTTCAAAATGCTGTAGTCATCCCCTCGCCGGAGCTGAAGGGTGACCTTGCCGGTTACCACAGACGCAACCCAACGTTGCAGTGAATCGCGAATCATCAGCGACTGAGGATCAAACCAGCGCCCTTCGTACATGAGGCGCCCAAGTTTCCGACCCATTGTTCGGTAGTTATCAATCGTTCCCTCGTTGTGAATCGCATTCACCAAACGCTCGTATGCGGCAAAAAGTAGAGCCATTCCCGGCGCCTCGTAGATACCGCGTGACTTAGCCTCAATGATGCGATTCTCAATCTGATCACTACAGCCAAGGCCGTGACGGCCACCGATCTCATTCGCCTTTTCAACCAGCTCAACTCGAGATGCAAACTTCTCGCCGTTGATCGCGACTGGCCAGCCGGCTTCAAACTCAATCTCAACATCTTCGGTGAGAATCTCCACCGTCGGATCCCAGAACTTGGCGCACATGATTGGTTCGACCAAGTGCAGTCCATTTGAAAGGAACTCGAGGTCTTTAGCTTCGTGGGTCGCTCCCCAAATGTTTGCATCCGTGCTATACGCCTTTTCTTTGCTGTCTCGGTATGGCAGCTTTCGAGCCTCGAGCCACTCCGACATCTCTTTCCGTCCACCGAGTTCATCAACGAACGCTCGGTCTAGCCACGGCTTATAGATCCGTAAATCAGGGTTAGCCAACAAGCCGTAGCGATAAAACCGCTCGATATCGTTGCCCTTATAGGTGCTTCCATCTCCCCAAATGCTGACTCCATCTTCTGCCATTGCTCGCACCAGAAGAGTCCCGGTGACTGCGCGGCCGATCGGAGTTGTGTTGAAGTAAGTTTTGCCTCCGGTTGAAATATGAAATGCCCCGCACTGAAGCGCGATCAGCCCCTCATTAACCATTTCGGGCCGGCAGTCCACGAGCCGGGCCTTCTCGGCTCCGTAGTCAAGAGCGCGCTGCGGAACCCCGTCAATATCGCTTTCATCAACCTGGCCAAGCTGCCCGGTGTAACAGAAAGGAATCGCCCCTTTCTCTCGCATCCAGGCGACCGCGACGCTAGTATCCAGCCCTCCGCTAAACGCAATGCCGACTTTTTCGCCGACAGGAAGAGAGCCAAGGATTCTACTGGACACTCCTTTAGGTTACCGTCTGCCGAGTGATACAATTCCTGCCAGATGGGGTGGCTCGCATTAGTCGCAGTTGTGGGTCTGTGCTGCGGTGCAGGTGTGGCCATCTATGCGCGATTACTGAAGGAAAATGCTAGAAGCACGTGGCTGGTGCTTGCAACGGGTTGCTGGGTTCTCATCCCCGTGCTCGTTTTCGGTGTCTTGGCTTTGTCTCCCGGAAGTGATGGCGTCGTTGCCGCGACCATAATGTCTGTCGGCCTAGTCGCGTTCCTGGTTCTCGCCCTGGTGACCTTGATCCTTGGAAGCAGCTTTGCTCTCATCGAGCGACGACAGGACACTTTTGCAAGTGCCAGGTTGCTGGCAGTAGATTACGGGCTGCTGATTTTCGCGATGATCCTCATTTCCAATCTCGTACTCTCCCCGATCCATCGGCACGATGAAACAAACGACGTACAGACGCGGCGAGAGCGCGAAATGGAAATCGCATCTCTGCGGAGCCAGATTCCCGAACCGTATCAAGCGGTCCCACCCGACACAATGCGCAGAAGCCAAGGGTTTTCTCCTGACACCATCAGACTAGCCGAGGAGGTCCACACCAAAAGCAAGCAACTTTCCGCGGACCGGTCGGCACCCTACAACCGTGACCGACAGCGACGACGGTGGTCGGAATTTGGCCTAGTCACTGGGTGGCTCGTGGCAAGCGTCTTCGCAGCTATTCGGGCGCGGCGCTCGGCATCGTACTCGCCAGCCGAGCCCCCATATTCCGAGCCAAGAGCATGAAGTGCTCGACGACAACCTCGTTAGGCGCGGTATCTCTCAGGGTCTTCTCAAACAGGTCCAGCCACTGCGGAACCATCCACGCCCTCGCCTGCTCGACCCCTGCGTGGACCTCCATTAGCTTTCCTTGGTACCCCGCGCTCCGCAGAGCAACGCCTTCCCAGAACAGCTTCATTTTTGCCAGGTGCGGGGGCCAGTCCTTGATTTTCGAAGCAAAAATCGGACCCAGCACTTCGTGATGCTGGATCCGATCATAGAACGTATCCACCAGCATGCTAATGTACTCCTCACTCACCCCAATCTCGCGCGAAGAGCGCTGGAGCTCAGCGCGCTTTTTCAGCACCAGTTCCGAGGCAAGTTCAACACGCATCCCTTACGTTTTACGCTATTCGCCCGAGGCTTGTCGCTTTGAACGATGCAAACGAACAACGAAATGCCGCGAACTACTCGTCCCCGCCCGCCTGTTTCATCATCCCCGCTTCCTTCTGGGATCGGGTTTCAACGCTGGCATCGGGCTTACCCCCGCAACCGACGAATCAAACGGCTTCACCGGCTACCTCTGGCTCCTTCCCCCCGGAACAACCCCCGACCGAACCTCAAAGATCGATCGAGACGGCCGAACCAGTCGCTCAAAGGGTCCCCAAGGCTTCATCATCTCCCCCTAACCCCGCAAACCCAAATCCCCCCAAATCATCATCGAATCGGGAACCATCACCCTCAAATGCCGAGGTGACGAAGAAACCACCGCCGTCTCCCGCAAAACCAAAGAAGGCCCCTGGTCCCCCTGGGTCCACGCCGAAGAGGGTGTCAAACTAGGCGACGCCACCCAAATCGCCGCCATCAGCTTCTCCCGCACCGGCATCGCCAGCGACCAAACAATCCAAACCGTAAAGTAACGTCTTCGGGAGAACTCCCCTCACCTCGGGATCAAGGATCTTGAGGCATCCAAGGAAATGAAGCCGGCTGATGAACGAAACTTGGTTGTTCCCAACCGTATTTCCACCGATTTCCAAGCAGGTGGCGTAGCTTAGTAGCTTATTTATTAAGGGAAAGAGAGTCGGTTGATCACGATTGTTCTGTATCAGAAGGGACCGATCCTGGGAATGAGATATCCTGATGACGACTGAGCCATTGGTTTTCCTAGCGCAGGGTTACTAGGAGGGAGGCTGTTCACTGATAAGCTGGGCTATAGGTACTTTTCCACAAAAGCAAGCGGCTACTCAAAAGTTAACAAAATTCTATTGACAAGTAAGAGCAATACGCTCAGAATACTGGCATGCGAATATCCTCAACAGAAAACAGTGCCTCACTTGGAAGTGCTTTCAATCTGCGCGGTGTGGAGACCAGGTTTGGACTCTTAGGTGTAAAAACCGTCAAAGTGGACGACGCGAAGGTGAAGTATCCCACAATAGGGCAGACCGAGACGAAGGGGATTTTCACGTTGTCAAGCTCTTCGAGTGAGTCGTACAGGTATGTGGGGATCGATTACGAAATTCAGGGTTCCGTAGATTTGGAAGCGGCATCACTTTCAGGTTCAGGGGCGATCGCTGGCTCTCAGACTCTGAGACAACTCGCAACATCAAATGCTCTTGGTTTAAGTCTGGAACGAAGTTACGGGCAAGAGACGCTAGTCTCCCGTGACTTCGAAGATGAACCGAAGAGCTATCTGGACGATGGGGACTTAAGCAGCTTTGAAGCAATTTATGGGACTCACTACGTTTCAGCAGTAGAACGCGTACACCGTCTTAATATCCGAGTCACGACCAGCTCGATGGATCGATCTGAGTTTAATCGGATCGCAGCAAACATAAAGACACAGGTAGATGTAATAGGTGTAGCCGACTTACAGCAACAGCTAGAAGTAATGCGGTACCTAAAAACCGAGTCTAAACAATTCAATTTGGCAGTAAACATTGACAGTGCAGTTGGATACTTCCCGGCAAGCGGAAAAATAGTGCCGACGAAGACTGAGAGTCTGGACCAGGTGCTTCAAGAAACGTTGAACACTTGGAATGGACTCGAGCGAAAGGATGGCGGGATAGGTGGATACTATCTAAGACCAGCAATTCCGGCCTTTGCGTCTTCGGATGCCTATTTGACAGGGCTTGGCCCGCTGGTGGGATCATCTTATCAGGCCATCCGGGCTTTCGACTTAGCCGAAAAGATTTTGAATGGACAGGATGCCTTTTTCTCTTGGATACCAACAACAGTGAAAACGGATCTCCTTCAGTACCAGGAGAACCTTACTATATACATTCGCAAGATCCGCTCATTAATTTCAACTCGCAAGAAAGCCGTACGGAACGGCGTCACGAACTTCTCTGAAGTTGATCCAATTTACGAAAACTGCCCTCAGTTTGATTGGCCCAGTCTTGAAGTCGAGGTTATTCCGGCAGAAACCGTACAAGGCAAGTATCAAGGATACTATCGCGTGTACGCAACGTATCAAGGAACCCAGATTAATCTGCCCTCGAGTGCTGTGGTCTCAGTGAGACCGAGTGGGGACTTTGAAGGTACGGCTACCTTGGATACCGGGATGATGGCCTCTAAATATGGAACTGTATACTATTGTCTAACTTACTTAGACCGAGACCAGTTTCGTCGATTTGGATGCGATATATATGTTGGAGATACTCCGATACCGGCACTCCGCCAAGGCTTAGTGCTGAGTGATTCCGGTAAAAAGAGAACTTGGCAGCTCCGACCTTGATCTGGGTTGGTATCACGTACCAAGTCCGTTATCTGCAACGAGCAGCACTCATGACTTTCAAAGGTATTCGCTAGGCTGATGACGACACACAGCAGGTGTAAGTCGCCCCCATGCTGGAAATTATTGACTTTTTCCATTCTGATCTGAAGGCCAAAATCAAACAGGATAGCCATAAAATGTTGATGCGGAGAGACCAGCTTGAGATATAGAAATATCCATAAGGAGACCCACTAATGTCGAAACAGATACACTTGGTACTATGTGGTGGGGTGGTGCTCGGAGTTGCTCATGCAGGGGTTTTGAAGGCGCTTGACGATACTGGTGTGCAGGTATCATCTGTGACAGGTACGTCTGCAGGAGCTTTAGTCGGGGCACTTTACGCGGGCGGTTACAGCGGTGCCGAGATTGCGTCCCTAATCACGTCGAATAGACTGGATAGGCTGTTGTTAGATTCACGGTTTGTGCTGGGTTTCAACCACCTTAAGTTGTTGTGGCCGCTATCCTGGTCTAAACGAACTAGGCTAGTATTTTTATCAACTTTCATCGCGCTGCTAGTTGGCGTCCAGTTTGGTGGATACATTCATCCTAACTTTACTACGGCGGCCTCCCTCGGTATAGTCGGTACGGTCTGCGCTTTTATTGTATTCTGGGTTCTCGTTCTGGTCAGGGTACTCGGCTACCGGCCGGGGCTGTTTAAAGGAAAAAAGTTAAGTGCGTGGGTTAACTGTCGTTTACAGGAGAAACTGAGCCTGAAGTCGCCTCCTGAGTGCAAAGATCTTCTGAAGCGATTTAGTGCAATCGCAACGGACCTCAGAGCGGGTGAAATGATCGTGCTAGACGAGCAGTTTGATAACTCGATGACAGTTGGGGAAATGGTACAGGCCTCAGCCGCGATCCCCATTGTTTTTCCGCCAATGGTGGTTGGCAAAAGAGTTTTGGCAGATGGTGGTATCACCCAGAATTTTCCAGTTGGGGTGGCGCAAGGAATAGCCGAAACTGTTTCAGATGTGTTCATAACGGTCAAGTTTGAACCTAAGTCGATAGAGCCGAAGTCCACCTCTTGGCTCTTTCAGATTTTATACGCCACGATTGATGCGGCGAGGAGTGTTCAGGAAGAATCGATTTCGCAAAATCCGTGGATACCGATTCAGTTAACGGTTGACCTAGAGCCACTGGATTTCAGCATTGACTCAGAGGCAAAGAGGTTGGCGATCGAAAAGGCATATGAGGAAGCACTAGGGGTTTTGCAGTCGTATAGGAGTGTATGGGCATGATGGAGAGGAGAAATTATCTAGCAAAGATCAAAAGTGCCTTGGAGTCGGGTCGAAGTGTGCAGTTAGTCGGTCCCCCAGGAGTCGGAAAGACGACGCTACTCAAAGAGCTGTGCGATCAGTTCAAGAGAAATGGTGTTGATTGTTCTTTTATTGCGTGTAGCAGTGAAGTTGGAAAGGAGGCGCCGGAACTCTGGAGACTAATCGAGCAAGAGCAAGCGGCGGCTACTCGCCCACTAATCATCTTGGATGATTTTGACGAGCTTTTGCCGAGGTTAGGTTATGATCGTCGACTCGCAATGGGGCTAAAACGCTTAGTGGATTCAGGTTATCGAATAATTGTGAGTGCAAGACGACCAATTGCGTTTTCTTCTAAGCATAGCTTAATTCTCACACAGATCATTAAAAAGATGATCAATGTGCCGCTTGGCCCGTTAAGCCAACAAGAAAGCGAATCGTTCGTTAACTCGTTGCTGGTAGAACGAGATTACTCCCAATTTCCTCAAATTGTAACGCTTACGGCGCAAGCATCAGGCGGAATTCCAGGAGTGGCGGAACAGATCATCAATTCAGGACCTACCTCTCACGAGGAGATTCAAGAAGCTGCTAAAGAGGCATTCAAAACAATCGTAGAATCCACACAAGATGTGTCTTGAGGTGCTTAGATAGGGTCTCTAGTGGCATTCCAGGGCTGCCTACGCTCCTCCATAACAATATTTGAGGCAGTAGTTTGATGCCTCCACAGTCGCACTGTGGAGGCTTAACCATGAGCCGGCCCACGAGCCGAAAGCCCCTAATCCCCTCTCCACAACTCCAATCTGAAGGCGCCGTGGTTGACAAAACCTCTCTTTCATTGCCTATAAGTGCATGCAAGAATTCCTCGACTGGCTCTCCCCCATCTGGAAACCCCACCCCGGACAACTCGCCTTCCTGGAAGCAAAAGCCAAAACCAAAGTATTAGCCTGCGGACGCCGCTGGGGAAAAACCGACGCCTGCGCCGTCCAGATCCTCAGCAAACTAGACAGCGACAAACCACGCCGCCAACTCATCATCGCCCCCACCAAAGCCCAAGCGAAGATGATCTACAAACGAGTCGTCAGCCTCATCAAGCGGCTCCTAAACAAAGACCTCTGGTTCCAAAAGTTCATCGACATCCCCACGTTCCGCGACAGCGACATGGAAATCACCATCGGACACCACACCATCTGCGCCCGCAGCGCCGGACAAAAACACAACCTCAGAGGAGACGAAGCCGACCACATCGCCGTCGACGAAGCCGCATTCGTCACCCGCGAAGTCATCGACGAAGTCCTGAGTCCCATGATGGCCACCACCGACGGCGAGCTCACCCTCATCAGCACCCCCAAAGGAACCAACCACTTCTACGAACAGTTCTCCGAAGGCATCAAGAACGAAAGAGACAAAGATGAGTTCTTCAGCCTCCAAAGCCCCAGCTCCGACAACCCCATGGTCGTAGCCAAATTCTTAGAGAAACAGAAGAAGCTCCTAAGTGCCAGTGCCTACCAAACCGAATACGAAGCCAAATTCGTCCAGCACGACGGCTAC
>VYLG01000024.1_pt1 | contig 84171 bp, 92 predicted proteins | sample 5114351 | NCBI WGS metagenome assembly VYLG01 (sample SAMN12291798, study PRJNA351875) | freshwater metagenome | isolation source: freshwater lake | place: USA: Michigan, Kent Lake | collected 2013-08-15
GCACAAAGTCATTGGGCGAAGGCAAGCAGGCACAAGTCGGCCTGCGCGCAGTGGCTGAACCGGATGGTGCAGCCCTTGTCGGTTGCGCGTGTAGCGGGTGCGTTCAGGGGAGGGGGGATGTCTATGCTATGTCTTGTTTGCTTTTTGAAAGCTAAACTCAAAAAGCGGACCTGCTATGCGAGGCCCGCTTTGTCGGTTTTCTGATTTGAGTTTAGAATGGGTCTTCTAATTCGTCACGATCGACGCGTTGGAGCGGGCCCTCTTCTTGGTCGCGAAAATCATCATCTTCAGGGTGAGGAACAGGTGGGCCACTGTAATGTGGATTTTTCATCCAGATATCGTAAGGGGTCAGAATCCAAGCTGATTTTGGATCTTCTTTCCCATAAGCAGCTGCCCATTGGGATAGGGCTGCGGAAGTATGCTGTTCCGTAGTCAGGCTGTCCTGATACAGAGCGTCTTCTCGTTCGCGGTCGGGATTGTCAAGCATAGGTTTCTTCCTTTTAGGTTGAAGTGCTTGGTGGCTGTCACTCCCACACTGTCCGTTACCCGAAAATGGCCGTTCTACGTTACCTTCGGTTTCTATGGATTCAGATTGATGAGCCGCTTTTCATGCCAACAGCGCCAAGCCGCTGTTAGGGGAGAAATACTCGGTCTCCCTGCCTGGTTCTCTAAGTCATTTGACTGTTTTTCTCCCCGACACGAGCACCTGATTGCCTCTCTGTCTCGCTTAGTCAGGCATTGCCTTGCCCTTGGAGCCTGTCCGCCGTGGCCGTCACTGATTTTGGTTTCGCGCCTTTCGGTCAGTCCGGCATAGATGCCCAAGAGGCTTGGAGCCGTAGAGCGTGTTTGACCGCTTCGACATCGCCTCCAGCCATGAAAGGAAGCCTCGCTTAGCAAGGCTTCCGCGCAGCCCAAGGCTTTGGAACAAAGTCATTGGGCGAAGGCAAGCAGGCACAAGTCGGCCTGCGCGCAGTGGCTGAACCGGATGGTGCAGCCCTTGTCGGTTGCGCGTGTAGCGGGTGCGTTTTGAGGGGTTTTGAGGGTTGAACTGCGTTCTGATTAGACTTTTTGAGCGCGGTCGATCTTGGATCAATTATCATAAAAAAAGGACCACCATGTAGGCGGTCCTTTTTTCTAGGTTTGGCACTATTCCCTCGATTTATATCCAGCCCAGAGAGTGCTTATTACGAGGAAGGCAGTCCAGAGACAGATGCCCATAAGGAAGGTAACCGCGTTATATTCCGTCATTTTAGTTTTTCCCTCATGAGATCAAACTTCACAGAATTTAGTGCCTGGGCCAAATCACAATATATCGCAAACAAACCCATGAGCAATATGTTTGCAATTAAGAGTAGCCTTACCACCTGAACGTCAAATGTCTCTAACACTGAAGGGACGTTGTTGCTCGCTAGTATCAGTGTTAGGGACGCTCCGGTCGCTTTCCAAAAAGCTGACAGTGTTCCGAATACCGTTCGATATTTGGTATATTTTAAGAGTTGTCTTTCGGATGCTTCGATAGGTTTATCCGGTGAAGCTCGTTTGGGCTGAGTCGGTCGTCTCATGTTGTGACTCCTTTCAACCGTTGCGACCAGCCTAGTCCTTGGTCGCGTTTTCAGGGAGCATCAGTATTCGTCGACTTCGCAGTCTAACGCTGCCGCTCGTCGTTCTGCAGCTGCTCGTGCTTCAGCATAATTTGTGAAATCTTCTTCGTCAGCCACGTCAAATTGGTCATGTTTTGGACCACTTAGTGGCACCTTTGTGTAGACCTCCCAACCTTCGATGGCTTTCAGTTCCTCGGCATAGGTTTTTTCGCCGTTTATGCGTGTCCAACCATAAAGCATAACGGTAACAGGATCTGCCGGCCGGGCTACCATTGCCAGTTGAACATTATAAAGTTCTGCTACCGTTTTGGCGTTTTCTTCGCTCTCTGAAGAATTGGGAAATTCACAAATTAGTCGATCATTGGCGTCCCGGATCCGCCATGTGCTTTCGTTTACGGGCCTCCAAAGGTTCAATTCAGTCTCGTTTTGCTCATTTTTTGACATAGCTGGAATGTCCGTGGTTGGAATTGGAACATTGGGGATGCGGCCTCGTGGATTATTGCTCGATTAGCTTTCGCTGATGGAGGAGGCTGTTGCGTGCGCCTGTAAGACGAGGTCTTCCATGTCCTTCGTCGTTGCATGGCACGATTGGGTCCAGGTGTAGTAGGATCCATTGATCCGGCCGTACCAATCGACAGCGCAACCTGATAAGTGTTCGCTGATATGGAAAATTTCTACACGACCCCTAGTCCAGCGAGCTGGTGGCAGGACGTTTAGCATTTCGTCCCATTTTTCTTCAGAAATTGCTTTTGGCGTCGTGAATAACGATTGCTCATGAGCGTCCATCATGGATTCGAGCTCATCATCACTTACGATTTGTAAGTTAGCGCTCAGGTTCTTGAGGAGTTCCTCATACGTCATTTCGCCATAGCCAACGGCAATTGAGCCGTCGCTGAAGTGTTTAACAAAGCTTTTCGTAAAGCCGTTGAATGGGAGTTCGACAACCCAACTTCTTGAAATGAGGCTTTTGGCGATCGGAGTGGAGCGTTCCATTATGGCGTCCTTTTTGAGGGTCTGTGTCAGCAGTTAGTGGCTAGTTTCGCCATGGGTGTTTCGGGTCGAGTGTTGCGATCGATGAGCCTGGCATGCGGACATAGACCGCCCACGCTTTGGCCCCGATGGTTTGGGTACGGATTTCGCCAGCGTGTTTGCCGAGCGCATCCAGTGCTTCTCGTAGAAGCTGTGGACCGTATTTCTTGCCTTGGACTTTCTTGTCGAAAACAAGCTGATTGTCCGTAGTTCGAGCTTGGGTATGAATAGTTTTCGCCTGCATTGGTCGTTTGTCCTTTTGCTATAACGTTTGGATTTGCGGTCGCAGGTCGCTTTAACTGTGCGTGTAGCCGTCAGTTTCGATGCCCAATGTCATGCCGACCCATTTTCCGAGCAGACAGCCATCGAGACTTTTGCGGAATCTTCGACGAAATTGGAGATAGCTGGTTGCGCCATCGCTAGAGCGTTGAAATATCCGCTGAATGGCCTTTTGTTGGGGTTTGGTAATCATGCATTCGCCCTTTCCTTGTCTGTAACCAAGGCACAGCCTCGCTCTTTTGATCAGACGATTTGGGTGGGTCGACAGGCTTGCTTGCAAAGTCGCTAATGTGGGTGCGTGGTTTAGCGGTTGCGCGTGAAGCGGGTGCGTTTTTGGGTTTGGCTGACTCTTTGACTCTATTGGTTCGGTTTTTGAGGATTTAGTGGGATGGAGCCTTTTTATTTTACCGATGTCTCATCCCACGCAGCGTTACAAACTATGCGGCCGCCTTCTTCGTTTTAGCATTGTGGATCACAACTTGCGGCCGGAACCAGTCGGGATTTTCGTTGGCGAGCGTATGAAACACGTGACCCAGATCTTCCGTGTAGAGATTTTTGGTCTCTTCTCCCGTCGTTTCGTTTTCGATTGTATAGAGGTCAGGGATCTCGCTGTAGGTGAGTCGGACCTTCGTTCCGTTGCCGAGGGTGAATCGGATAGTGTGGTCGATCCCCTCATGCGACCAGACAAACTCTGTTGCACGCCAGTCGGCCAGAGCGTTGGCAATTGTTCGATAATTGTCTGGCATTGAGCATGTTTCGAGCTGGTTTTTCATGTCTTGTTGGTATGGGGTGTCAGCTGGTCCCGGTATCTGTGTTTTGGCGCCGATCATATACAGGTTGGTTCCATCGACGCTGGTCCGTGGTCCGTCAACCGGCTGAAAGTCTTCTAGCGACTTGCGTTTATACGGAGTGATCGTGGCCTTTGTTCCAACGTTTAATGCATCAGGCAGAAGACCACTTGCAATGATGGCATATTGACTGGGTTTCACCTTAACAATCGTCATAAATGCGTCCGCATGGACGACGGTGCCCGTCGTAGTGATGCCGTCTGTCACATGGCCAAAGGCGTTGCGCCCGGTTGCGAAAGCAACATCATAGTAGCGAAATGACCGTATGTTGCGGGGCATCCATGTTGGGCCACTTTTCAACATTTTTAGACCAGCGTCGCGCAACTTTTCGCGCGTGGGCAGGTTTTCCAATGACCGATCAATATTGTTTGCAATGTTAGACGCATCGTTTGCAGGTACGGGGTCGGTCGAGCCAGTGTCCGCGCCTGGTTTTAGGCCCTTGTGTTCCATTTGGGCCTTAAATGCGTCAGGATAATATTCCTCCACGGTCTTTGCGATCATGTCTGACCAGTTTCCGTACACAGGGTGACTGGCGAATTCTTCAGCAAAACCGAGTAGGACAAGAGACACTTCGACGTCCTCTTCAAACCAACAGTGTTGACCGTAAATGTTGACTTTCAGATGATTGGGGAGGGCACTCATGCGCTGTTCGGAAAGATAAAATCCGCCATGACTGGCAGTGGAAACGGACCAGATGCCTGGTACAATTTGCTCGGCGTCTTGAACTTGGCCCCATGGGCTGCCCTCGGGTTTTGGTACTGGATTAAAGTGTTCCATTTGCTGTCCTCTAGACATTGGTCTGAATTATTTGACGGTCCGGTAATCCCCATCGAGCACTTGGAATGTTCTGTTCCATTCATGATAGGTGCTTAGGATCGGGTTGGGTGTTGCGCTAAGTGATACACTTCGCGTCGTTTTGCCGTTTACGTGTGTAACTGCCGCGAAGTCCGAATAGCTTTTAATTTTGAGGTTAAAGCCTGCTTGGCGTGCCAAGCTTTTGAACTCTGATTGGGTTACAGTTCTTTTGTTGGCCATCGCGATCTCCTTTTGTGGCGATCATGCGGCCGCTGCCTCGTCCTCGATCGGTGTTGAGTTATTCGCGGCCGATGGCAGTTTGCCTTTAACAATGAAATGCGCGTTTGCGTCGGCCTGCGTATAGCGTTCGAGCCCATGATGAATGGCGCACCAAAGATAAATTGGCATGGTCTCCCAGTGCCAACTTCTCGCATCGGTTAGGTCGAGGCTGGTCTCAGAGTCCAACTCATAGAGTGCCATCTCTGCGAAAAAGGCTAGGCGTGAGAGTGTTCCGTAGGTTTCGATGGATCCACTGGCTTTTTGGTAGCGTTGTGCTTCTTGTTGAAGCTTCTTTCGGTCCATTGTCTTGATTTTGCCTTCAAGGACCGCCTCCCAGTTAATTGCCAAGGTGATCGCTGTTGTGGCAAACTCGGTGACTTCGTTAGCCGTAAATAGGCGCTTTGGTTGCCTCGTGTCTCCTAAGTTCCATTTGCGGAGTTTTGGCGGCTTTGGAACGGTTTGGGCGCTTTGAGCCGCCATGGTGTTTGAATTGCTCGCCTCTTTTAGGATTTTATCCCGCGCGTTCATAAGGTCGGGCGCCTCGTCAAATACGAATGGCTCGTCACTTTCACGATGATGGGCGGCTACGAGCACTACTGGAGTACCGGCCAGGTTCATGCCCAGCAAAGCTGAGTAGAACATTGCGCCGATCTTTTGTGTTTCGATGATTGGTCCGACAATCATGCTCGATAAGATGGTCATGAGTTGTTCCCCCTTTCAGGTTTAGGGTTGTCTCTGGAATTTTTGAGGTTCAGGGTTCGCTATCAGGCAGCGAGTCTGTAGCTGGCAGGGCAAAATCAAAGGTGTCATCCTCTGTGGCCTCGATGATCCAGCTATGTTCGACTCTGACGGTGCCTTTTCTGACATCGACAATGACTACACCTGATGCGCCAGTCCCATTTTCCCATCCGTCGAAGTGAATTTCTTCGGCGAGGCAAAAGATTTCATCCATTGCGTCTTGGACGGTGACGCCACTTTCTGTTATGCAATTGATCACTTTTGGCGTTGAGGAATCGCCTTCGGCCATCTCGCCGTTCACGATTTGGAGGCATTCGGTCGAACCCTGGTCTCCATATCCTCGGTAGGGCAGGTGGACTTCAATGATGCCTAAGTTTAGTGCCGCTACCGCATTACCAATCTGCGTACCTAGTAGCCTCACCCTTTCAGAGCGTTCTTGCATAAACTTTTGGCTTTCGGCGACTAAGTCTTCGGTGCTTTGGGTCATGATGATTTGTCCTCTGGCTTGTCCTTTAGTGTTGTGATTGGGTGGCGTTTGCTGCGACGAGGGCCCATCATCCAAGGCTGAAATGCGATGTTGAGGCACCAGTCAGACCAGCTTGGAATGCGCCCTAAGTCTTCTTGGACATGTCGTTCAGCGATGTGGCGTGTCATCACGGTTCTTCCGTCGCTATTCGTGATGATCGGCCCAAAAATCTGGACGCATAGGCTTATGCCTTCGGCATGGTGACGAAGCGCTCGATGTCGTGGGTCGGCGGTGATGGTTTTAGAGCCGTCAATCCATAAATGGATTTGGTGGTAGTCTTCCCACGACCCTCCCCAAGCCTTCACTGAGGATCGCGCATGTAGGTAGGCATCCATTTGTTCCTCCTTTGGCAATTTGCATCTGCAAACTGTCAAAGAAGCCTTGGCCTTGGTCTGCCACTTTTCGTCCAAATTCTATGTTTGGAGTTTCCTGTTGGTTATTTCAGCCCTGACAGGGTCCGTCTAACATTGGCTTCAGTATGGGCTAGTGCATAAAGGACCGATGTTACCAAGATGGCGATTACCATAACTTGGTGAAAGCCGATCATGGCCTCTTTTGTAATCAGGGGTCCAGCCACTGATGCTAGAAGTGTGAAAAATGTAAACGTAATTGTTGCAATCTGAATGAGTTCATAAATCTTTTCGAAACTATTAGATTGGCTGCCGGCTAGTCGGTTTAGCATCATTCGGCGTTCGAAAACATTGCTTGTGGAGATCTGTCGGATAGTTTCCAGTTTAGACATGATAGATTGAATAGTGATCACGTTTGTAATGGCTCGGGTGACCAGATAGCCGGTCAGCATCACCAGTATGAAGTAAATTGATGTTACCCCAATCATGCTCTGCGGCGGTTCCGAGATTATTTTGTTGAGGCCCGCGAACCATATAGCCACAAAAAAGAGTGCAGGAAGTGTAACCGACAAGGTTGCCATCAGATCGCTAACGCACTCGGCTACGAGGCGTTTCATTGTCTGAATGAGGTGTTGGCCTTGTGACATGGTGTTGTTCTTGATCTTTGGGCTTTCGACGGATTCATTGTTGCGCTCGAGAGAGTGCGTTTTGGGGTTTTTGGCTTTCTTTGCGCTCTTACTTTCTGATTTTTGAACCTTCAGATCGTTTCCATGATCACAGAGTTGTCAAGTTGCCTTCGTTAAGGCAATAGATAAATGAGCAGTGCTCAAGGAGGTTGATATGGCTGCAAAGAAAAAAGTTGAAACAGTTGGGGATCTGGAGGCTTTGATTGCCGCTCAGGAGGCAAAGGTAGCTGCCGCTAATGAAGAGCTCAAAGACCTTCTCGTTCGTCGCGAAGCGGCGATCGGTGCTGAAGTTGTGTCGCTGGCTGGCAAAGCCGGGCTTACGGTCTCTGATTTTCTCAAAGTCCTATCCAAGAAGTGACGCAGATTTATCCTCTGCGTTGTCGTTGTCATACTCTGTCATGAGGCTGACTAGGTCATTTGCCGGCTGCCGGAGCTTCAGGAGTCGGCTAATCTCCAAGGCGGCTTCAAAAGGTGTGTCGAGAAGTTCGTCTTGGAGCCACAGGTTTTGTCCGCTTTGCCAAGCTTGTCTGCCGGAAATATTGCGCACAAGAAAACTTGTCGTATCTTCCGGCCATCTCTGAGTTATTGAGATAAATAGCGATTTTGAGAAAAGCCTGGCTTCGCCTGCAATTTTTTGCCTTTGGTTTAGCCATTCAATTTCTGCCTTTTCGGAGCCAGATCCTAGGTGGTACCAAATTTGCCGCAGAAACCGGATGCTACGTTTTTTGAATTCTTCATGCCGTTCTGGGCATTTGGCGATTTCTGTTCGAAGAAGTTGAGTGATACTGTTTGGCATCTTTTGTGCCTTTCAAGGCTTAAGCCTCGTCGTCTGGATGCATAGGACAGCGGTGCAGCGTTTCAGCATGGTCGCTACCGGGCCGGTGCGGGAGAAGACAGGCGTTGATTTGATGACTGCCGCTTAGTCGTTGCCTCAAAGCATCTGCAGCATCTTGCCCTGGCTTCACCCCCCTTGAACTTGGTCGATCATGGTCGGGCGCTGGCGTTATTTCATCGATCATTGGCCATGGTATAAAGCTCCGCATTAGTGAGCTCGACAGTGTCGCGGCCGCCGGTAGTCCTGATAAAAACATGGCGGCCAGCGTATTTTCTATGCCTTCTCCTACTACAATGTGGGTCGTATGCGCGTCGGCAAAGCGTACACTACAACCCGATAGATTTGTCCCCAAAAGGCGCTTTTGGGGCTCAATTTTAGCCTTACTCCCGTCTGCCTGCAGATAGGTAATATGAATGCCCGCTGGTGCACCAGTTGGATCTTGGACAAGAGCCAGCATTGCAGGATGGTGGTTTGAGATCCGCATGTATGGGTTGGCAGGAACGTGAGGGTGGTAGCGAAGAGTGGCTAGGGATTCGACAAGGCGTCTGGGTAGCGATCGATGAAAGACGAGGTAGGTTTCAGCCAATGTGCCACTGATAGGGCGGGCAGAATCCCACAGATCTAGCCCTATTTTCTGTTTCGCCAAATCTTTGGCCTTTTGGTCGCAAACGGCTGTTTTCACTGGGGCCCTTGCGATATGAGTCAGGTGATTTTCATTTTTTAGCCACTCCAGTGCTTCAGCCTGGTTACGACAGCTGGTTTGCGCGACGATTAAGTCTAACATCCCGCCGCCTTGTCCGCTCTCATGGTCGAACCAAATGCCGCGCGCGGCGTCGACTGCCAAAGAGCCACGTGTCCCATATCTCCATTTTGTACCCTTCGTGAGGTGGGGCTTTGGGTCACCTAGGAGGCTTTTCACGATTTCCGGTGCTGGTGTGTTTAGGCTTCTTAACGTCATGATCCTGGTCCGTTCGGTTCTACCGTTACGCTAACTGTTAAATGTGGATCCAAGTTACCTGTTCATGGCTGACCACCAACGAGGCCGCTAGCTCGATATCGTGGTCTTTGCCGAGGCGCTTTGTTTCAACACTGTGCATGATGTCGGCTTGTGAAGCTGCGGTGTTTCCAGATGGATGATTATGAGCCATGATAATGCGGCGCGCACCAACTAGGATTGCGGTCCGTATGATTATCTTGGGCGGTAGCTCTACGAAGCCTGGCTTATGATTTGTCACGAAGTCTTCGTGCAACAATTTCAGGCTCGAGCTGAAATACAAGACTACCATATATTCGGTTCGAAGGGAGCCAATGCGTGCCTGTAGGTATTCTATGACTTGCTGATGTTTAGGCATTGATAGACAAGAACGGCTTATGGCGGGCAAATTTCGCCGGTTCATCAACTTTTTTACGGTGTTTAGCCGGTCGATTTCACGCGGGGACAGCCTTTGGTTTTTTAGGCTTGCAGCCCATGGAAACGCTAGCAGTCCATCGATAGTCAGATGCTCGAGCATCGCACAGGCTCGACTTAAGCGTTCGGTTGGTCTTTCATCATCGAGAAGGTTCGCTAAAGCCAGTATTTCGTCGCTTGATGACACTTGGTCTTGTGTTGTCAGGATTTCTTCTTGGAGCGGGAGTGTGTTGAGCAGGCCCATGATTAAGCTGCCTCTTCAATGACTTCATCGTCGTTTGCTGCTGCTTCGCCGATTGTTTTCATGAGATATTGTGCGGCTTGTTCTGCCAGGTGTGATGCGGTCAGGAAGCTGGTCGGACGGTCCGTCATTAAGCTGGACCAAGAAGCCAGATAAGAGGCATGATTTTCCATGACGCTTTGGTTTGGTGGAATGCCAAGCCAATAGGAGGCGATGATGCTGCCTAGTTCGGCCACTAATTCTTCATAGGCGTAATGGGTTTCGCCGCTCGACCATTTCTTGTCTTTGAGTGCTTGGCGGCGGCCCGTCCGATGATTTGCTCCTGTTGCATGGATCAGCTCGTGCAATTCGGTTGCAAAAGCGTCCTGCAGTGTATGGAAATCCGCGGTTGGTGGCAGACAAATTAGGTCTTGTGCTGGGCTGTAATAAGCGCTCTTTCCAACGATGCGGGTGATTGGAAATCGGTCGAGTTTTTGGCGCAGTTCCATCGTTTCGGCGCTAATTTCATGCGGCGTTTTGTCGGCCAGAATTGTGGCGGGATAAAAATGAGATGGCAGATTCTCGATTTGGTCTGCGTTGAACACAGGATATGTTTTATAAAAGCGGCGCACGTCCATTTCGCCATCGGATCCATCTTGCTTCTCTTTGATCGATGTGGTCGCCAGAAGCGCATGACAGGATTTCTCCCCTTTACGAACCTGGCCTCCTAGTTCTTTCGCTTGCTTGTAGGTCAGCCAATAGGGTGAGCTATATTCAATGCTTTTGAGCATGAGCCAGAACCTGTTGCTGCCGGTAAACTCCACTCCATTGTGGCGTAGTGGCATCCCCAATGGCGCTGTCCCCGCGTCCCATGGCTTTACCCAGGGGCGTGTGCCGGCCTCCAGCATCCCACTAATGGTGGAAATGATCGCGGCTACAGAAGCGTTCAACATGACAGATCTCCGATGTTCTTTTGGCTGAGGTCAGGCACAGTCACGCGTCCCCAATCCGTTATCTTCGGACTCGGTTTGACTGGCTTTTGGGTTAGAAGGGTTTTGGCTAAGCGCTACGCTTCACATGCGAGCACGAGACCGCCCGTAGGGCGCAGCCTTGTCCTTGAGAGGAAGACTTTTGGAATGGTGGGCTTAGACGATCCGCAAAGCGTGGGGTGTCAACCACATGTCCCATTGATCGGCCACGGGCGCGATCCCTTTGAGCGTTGCCCAATGCTTGGGTACACACGCTCCGGTCTTCCCGCCGCTAATCACGGCATGAACCCCAGCCTGTGATTTGGTTTCGAATTTTATGTCGTTGCTGGATTGGGCAAAAGTCTCAAGATCTTTTCGCGCGAGCTTAGGGCTGATTGAAAAGTAAGCACTCAGGGCGTGTGTGCTTACACATCCATAAGCGTGGATGTGATCTCGAATCCATTGTTGTCGTTGCTGCTGAAACCAAGTCTTTGCCATAGTCGAAGTCTAGCAAAGGTTTCAATGACCTTCAATTAGGCAGGCATGACACTCTTGAGGTTTAGAAATTTGATTTTTTGGTGTCAACATGTAGCGCAATGTCGGAGTTTTCGGTTGCCGCATCGCTTGGCTCTTGGATGTCTTCATCGACCTCGATGGGTTCATATTTCCACTGTGTTCCATAGTCATTTAGAGGTTTCTTTGCACCTTCTTGATTGACAAATTTATGCAAGGCGTTGCGGTTGGCGTTCCACGTAGCTGCTGTGCTTTCGCCCATGGTCCGCAGATAATTGAGGAATATTCCATAGGTGTTGAGAACGTCGCCAAGGCAATAGTCGCGGACTGCCTCGATGCCCTCTTCGGCCAGCTGTTTCGCGACTTCCGAGCCATGGCCGCCAATCTTCCCGGGATAGCCGCAGGCGCGAGCCATTGCGTCGAGTCCGATATTGCGAGCGGCACCGTAATTCGACAATTGATCCATCAGATCCATATGGCGGTCGCCATACCGATATAGGTAGTTTTCATATCGGTTGTGTGTCCAGCAACCCGCTGTTGGAATACCAAGGGCGGTCGATCGAACAATCAGCGCAGGTATATCAAAACCGCGACCGTTATAGGTAATCAAGGTTGGTTTAGTCGAGTCGAGATAAGCCCATAATTTTCGCAGAAGTTCACGCTCGTTGTCTTCTGGGTCGCCGATGCAGTCGCATTGCATCGGCTCCCAGCGTGACGTGTGGCCTTGGACTTTTTGGGCTCGTAAAGCGCCGATGCACACGATTTTATGAAATGGAAGGCTGGGAAAGATCGTTGGGTCAAAATCTGGTCCGATTAGATCGGCATCTGGGATGGTTTCGATGTCAACGACGAGGAGAGGTGAGCGCATGATTTTCCCTTTTAGTCTCTTTGGATGTTGGCGATAGGATAAATGGAGAGAAGCGTTGACAGGACTGGTTCTGGATTGTCCCAAGGGATGAAGTATCGCCGACGGAACTCGATAATCTCTGTAAACGCTCCGATTTTGGTTAGCCGTGCGGCCATATCCCCATTAGAAGTTTTCACCTCGATCCTCGCCTTATTGGCGACCTTTGCGGTTTTGATTGTCGATCCATCCGTTAGGATGATGATTGCAGATTTTGTTTTGATCTGCTCGCAAAGACTTGCCGGAGTATAGTCGGTGAGTTTTCGTTTTCCCATCACCTGCAGGAGGGTTTCGGCTTGGGAATCCGGTAAAAGGCGACCGAGCCATGTAGAGCCATCATTGCATCGGACTCTCCTGATTTGCATGCCTTCGTTGGGCGGAAGAAGTTTCCAATACTCCATCAAGAGACCTGTTAGCAGGTGGTAGCTAGTTTTTCGCATTTTGGGAGAGCTAACGATTTCGTCGCTCCAGGCCGTGGCCCAAATAGCCGGCGTTGTGTCTTCCCAATGTGTCTCTTCATATTCGTGTTTGGGCAGTTCGCGACGTTCTGTTGGGCGTAATAGTCTATAGGTTGGAACACGCACGCCTTCGACCAACCAGTCATCCCCAGGCATCAATAGTCCTGCTCTTCCACTTCTTTGGTTGATGATATAGCGGGCTCCTCCAACTTTGTTGTAGCGTGATCGCGCTTCTTCCAAAGACATTGTTTTGACAGGTGTTTCTAGCGTCACGGTGATGAGATTTGTGACGGCTCCTGTTCTGGGGTCCGTGGAGAGGGTTTCTTGGCTTTCAAGTTCAATCGAGGGCGCGATTAGGTCTTCCATGCCTTTGTCCAGCACGCCTGCAGCTTCTGCGGCGCGAAGACGGGCCTGAAGGTATGATAGGAAATGGCCAAAGATTGTATTTTGCTGCTGGACGGGCAATGCGAGAATCCTCGCTAGGAATCTGTTCAGTGGTGGCAGATCTTCGCGGATTATGCCCTGATCGGTTGTGAGAGATAGGTTAAGGAGCCGTTCGAAATTCCCGCACGTGATTGGTGGTTCATAATACTCTGTCTCTGACCAGTCAGTTGGTCGACCTAGAGTTCCATTGGCGACAGCATAATAGAAGGTTCTAAGGGCTTCGCTTGTGTAAGGGCCTTGGATTGCGTCTTCTGGTTTGAAAAGGTTTTGTCCCCCAGTACGACGTTCTCCACGAGTGGCCGCACCAAGTTTGTCGAGTCGTTGGGCGATTGTTGCGGTAAAGCGCTTTTCGCCTTCTAGATTCGTCGTGACCATGATGAAGATTGGGGCACTAGATTGATTGGTTCTATTGGACCGACCTAGACCTTGGATGGCGGTCTGAGCTTTCCAGCCTGCTTCCAATAGGAAATGCACCCGACGACGCTGATTTTTGATATTCTTGTCTGCATGATAGCTGCGGCCGGTTCCACCAGCGTCAGAGAAGATCAGGATCTGTTTTGCGTCGTCTGCAAATGCGTTTGCGTCTGATAGGCTCGACGAGGGGGATCGACGCTCGACCATAAGTCTGTGGCCTCGTTTGATCACCCGCTTTGAGCGGCCCGTAATTTCCGCTACGCGGTCGGTACCGAAGTGGTGAATGATTTGGTCTAAGCCGCCTTTTAGACTTGGAAGGCCCGCAATGCGTTCGATTAATTCTTCACGAATTTTGACTGCGTGATCGGATACAAGCGGCTGCCCGTCGATTTTGACCATTGTCGCAGTAGGGGCACCGTCCCCGCTATCATCCTCCTCATATAAATGGACTGGGAAGCAGGCGTTTAGATAGTCTTTGATATATTCGGTAGGTGTGGTGTCGATCGTGAGATCGTTCCATTCGGCGGGTGACAAATCCTGAAGTCTGCGGCTTAGCAGCGCTTCGTTGGTCGATACCAATTGAATGATGCATGCGTTACCGGCCGCTAATTCAGCCTCGATCCGAGCAATTAAGCTAGGTGTTTTTAATGACTGTAGCATGTGGGCGAAAAAGCGCTGCTGGGCGCTGTAAAAGGTCGACAGTGCCGACGCTTTAGCTTGTTTCGAGAGGGCTTTACCGCTGGAAGACGTGATCCCAAGATGTTCGAGCACTTCGTTCAGGTTGTCGAGCACTACACGCCATGCGTCTGCCCATGCGTCATAGATTTCAATGTCTGATGGCGTCAGTTCGTGGGTAAGTTGCTCATATTCGACGCCTTCGAAGCTCAAATTACGTGCGGTATAGGAGCCGAGGCTGTAAAGGTCCCGGCATAGAATTTCTAGTGCGGCTACACCCCCTTGGGAGATGGTCGTCACAAAAGCTTCACGCGTTGGAAACGGTGTTTGCGGTGCGCCCCAAATGCCCAAGCGAGCCGCATAGGCCAGATGTTCGACTTCTTGTGCGCCGGTTGCACTAATGTAGACGACACGTGCGTTTGGGAGAAGGTTCTGAAGACTGAGGCCTGCCACGCCTTGTTGCGAAGCGCCGCGGCTCGGTATGCCGCCGCTGCTGCTACTAGCTGTAGCGTTGGCAAGGGCGTGGGATTCGTCAAAAAGGATCACGCCATCATTGTCCTTTCCAAACCATTCGGTAATTTGGGTCAGTCGTGATCGCCGGCCTTCGCGTTCTGCTTGACGCAAGGAGCCGTAGGTGGCGAACAATATTCCCCGCTGTATCGGGATTTGGTCATTCGCCGACCAGGTTGATAGCGGTTGTACGTCTTCAGTGTTTCCCCCAAGAGCAACCCAATCGCGTCGCGCATCTTCCAGAAGTTCGCTGTTTTTCGAGATCCAGATCGCCTTGGTTCGGCCTTTGCAAAGATTATCCAGCACGATTGCAGCCGCTTGGCGGCCCTTGCCGACGCCTGTGCCATCACCCAGAAAGTAGCCGCGCCTTACAAGGACGCCGTCATCGCTGGCGCTGAATTCGATTTCGGTAGGCTTGTCTTGATTGATGATATAGCGCCCGGGAAGATATTCGCTGTGGGCTTGGCCCGCATAGATAAGCGTTTCCATCTGCGGGTCAGACAAGAGTTTTTGCTCGATGACATGTTTGGGTAGGTTGGGCACATAGGTTGCAGCTGGGGCTGGTAGCGATGCCATTGCAGCTGATTGAACTAGCGCAGAGGGATGTGGCACAGAGTTTTCAGGTGCGATCCGGCTTGGGGTGTAAGCGGCATAGATTGCCGAACTGGTTGCTTCTGGGGCTTGCCAATCTTTTGTCGCATAAGGGACAGTTGCGATGTTCTCAGGTACGGCAAATCTTGTGCGGCGTTGAGCTCCCATTCGTGCCCTCAAGACAGGGCTCATTGGTCTTTCGTGCGGCGTGATCAGCTGTGCTGATTGCCGTTCAGGCAGGCTCATTAAGATGTCTGCTGCTTCTTCCCAAGTTGTTGGTGCAGCGATGAGTGGGCTCTCGGCTTCCGAGATCTTGTCATAAATGATGAGATCTGTTGGCGCGGATGTGCCCGTTTTGGAAAATGCCGCTTGGGGCAGTTGGAGAATTGCGCGTGGTTTGCCGTAGTCTCGGAGCGCTTCAGCAATTTTTTTGCGGGCGCTGTCTGACGAATAGGTGATTGCTGCCATTCGGCCACCAGGTCCTAGGGCGTCAAGGGTGGCTAGCAGATGTCTTTCGATCTTTGTGAATGGCGGATTTGTGATTGCTGCAGAGAATTGCTTTCGGTTGGGGTGGGTATGGTTGATCAGCGTGCCGTCCAAGTCGGTCGCCTTTTGATGCATCAGTGCGCTGACGATCGCATTTCTGTTCGGGCTGATTTCGTTTACGAGAACCTTGGCACCGAGGATGGAAGGAATTATTGCGAGCAAACCATTGCCAGCGGAGGGTTCTAAAATCAGGTCACCTGGCGCTGGTTTCACGCCTAGGGTTGCGAGAGCGGCGACCGTCAAAGGCGTAGAGAATTGGTCAAGTGCAACTTGCTCGTCCGATCGTTTGGTTTGAGTTGGCACACGGCTCATCAGATCCTGGAGCCATTCGACTGTTGGATGTGGATTGGTGAGCAAAGATGCGACCATTTCGTCGTTACGGCGGACTGCCATTGCGAGAGCCATTTCGACCGCGTCATAGGCGTCTCGCCAACTCCACATGCCTTCAGCGTCTGTTCCCCCGACATTATCGGTCATGATGTCTGAAAGCAGGCTTGTTGTGATGGATTTGCCTTTTTGAAGGGTGAACGCTAGTTGCGTTGCCGTCGCAATGATGCCCGCGCTGCTGTCTTGGTCGCTGAGGTTGCTGAATAGCGGTAGTGACATGGAACTCTCCTTTTCTCACCTGAAAGGTGAACCCTCGTCCTCGAGGCTTTGGACAAAAAAGAGCCCGCCTCGGGTTGCCGGGCGGGCTCTGTCAGTGAGTTTAGGGTGGGGTTTAGGCGGCTTCAGTAACGTCGATTGCGTCGTTTGCGGCCCTAGTAGCGCTTTCGGCTGGCGCTTCTTCGCCTTTGACGTCATCTGCGATTGATGACGCTGCAGGCGTGTTCATTGTCGCGCGGATTTGTGCCAGTTGATGCGTGGTCGGCAGCCAGCGCTTTTCGGCCGCTTTTTCCATCGCATATTGAACAAGGTCTTTTTTCTTGGCCTTCGGATCAGCTGGTGCAACATCCAGTTCAATAATTAGTTCACGCAATTGAGCGCTTGTGAGGCGTTTGAACCATGTTTCATCGGGAGTCCAAATGGCGGTTGGATTTGTGTCAAAATTCTCCGCCAAGGCTGCGGCTGTCTCGTAAGCGACACTGCGCACAGATCCTGAGAATGCTACAGTTGCGTCAACTGAATTTGCGACAATCAATGCAAAGTAAGCCAATCGTGTTGCCGCGTTTTGCTCGCTAAAGAACGGAATAAGACTGGCTTCTGAATGGCCGCAGGCTTCGTTGAGCTCGTCTAAGACATTTTGCGGCATGATTTCTGGTAGGTCGCCACCATGCCGGCTGTCGGCTAAAGTGCTTGTGATATTCAAGAGGGATCGGGTGTCTTCGGTTGAATAGGTCTTGCGAGCTTTAGCTTTTTCAACATCGGTAAAGCTATCCGTTGGCAAGATGTTCAACAAACGGAAGTAGCTTGCAGCCAAGAAGCCGATCATCGCAGCTTGTGGGGCTTGCGCTAGATCAAGCGCATAAAGCCTACTTGCGATTTGGCTGTCGGCTTGAGCGCGGCTGTTGGGTAAGCCCGCGTGAATTGAGACTGGTTTGGGCGCTTGGGCATTTGAGGAAATACTCGGCGTATCGGTCTCTTCGGTTTCTTCTTGTGGCCCGGCGAAGATGATATCGTAATGTCCACTGTAGCCAGAGTAGCTGCTGTTTGTCACGATGATATGGGGCCTGTCTTCATCGCTGAACAGGGTGGCAGCGGCTTGGATAGCGCGTGTATATTCAGACCAAAAGTGCTCAATTTCCTCTTGGGTGCTGTTCACATTGGGTGGATTCAGTTCGTCGTTGATTGCAAAGAAATCGCTTTCGATGCCATCTTCTACATCTGGACGATAGAATTGACGCTCGCGAAACTCATCTTCTGTTTGACGTGTATGCATGACGTAACGCGTAAATCCGGCTGCTTTGGCGGCTTCATCTACTTTGGCGATGCGTTCGAGATAGAGGCTGGTGGCTAAGCCCAGATTATCGATGTAGTCGTGATCTGAGGCAAAGAGGTCTGTGCTAACCGTTCCCCCGGCATCAGTATATGCCTTCATACCAATAGCTAGGATAACTGGGTTGCGTGGGCTGATCCGGTCTTGTTGGATGATGTTCCGGATCTGGTACTCATAGATGTTACCGTCGACCACGCCCTGAGCTGTTTTGGTGCGCGTTTCTGGGTCTTGAATACGGGTCAAATCCCGCAGTGTGCTCATGTTTATTTTGCCGGCCGTGAACGCATCTAGCGCTACTTGGGGCAAATTTGCCAAGGCGATCATTTGTGGAATTGCACGTGGATCAACGCCGATTGCGCTGGAGATCCGCGCATGGGTGTCATGATTTTTAGCCATCCGGGTTACGGCGTTCCATGTTTCAACTTGGGTAAACGGAATATGCGCCTCGTTATCGGCAATTGCTGCAGCGGCGATGTCAGTTTCATTACCAATCGCAAGCAGAATGGAGATTGGATGGCTAGGCTCGACGATACCTGCATCGAGCAGACTTTTGAGAGCTAAAAATCGGCGGCGGCCGGCAATTATGTGAAATTCTTCTTTTTCCTTGCCGCGCTTATTGCGTACGACGAGGGGTTGGATGAGGCCGAGTGTCGCGATGCTTTCAGCTAGATCGCCTATTTTGCAATCAGATTCAGCGTTTGCACGAGGGTTATCCGAGGCAATTGCCAGGTTTGCAAGAATTGTGGTGGATGGGGTGAATGTGATGGGTTGAGTTGCTTGTTTTTTCATGGGCGAGAACTCCTTATCTCGCCTATCCAACGTCTGCCTCGCCCTTGTCTTGTCTTGGTTTAAATTAGGTTTCGTCATTCATCATGAGGGCGATGGATGTAATCACAAGATGGAGGTCTGTGTCTTTGTCACTATCTCTGTCACGGGCGAGATGACCGGAAACACGTGCGAGGATCGCGTCTTTTGGATCTTGGGTAGGCCCGATAGCGGCAATTGCTCGAATGGGGCCTTGGTCATGCATCAGCCATGGCAGCGTCATTCGTCTGAAAGGATCCCCGCCTTGGCTCTTTATCTTATTGGTGACGTGGAGATAGCCCATAGCAAAGCTGTTTTCAGCATCGATCTTATGGATATAGATGCGCCCTTTTGCGGTTATGTGGGCATGTTGTCGGATTGGGCCAGGGTCACGCGCTGTGGCGGCTTGCCAATGCCGGATGGGTCCGAGTAGTCGCGTAGCAAGGTCGTTTGCGATTTCGTGTGGAGGTCGCGAGGTTGAGAAGCTCGGCGCGTGGGCGTGCGTTAAAGGGTCGGCATGGTCGAGACTTTCAACGCTGGGTCCGGCCACGGCTATGATGTTTGTGCCGGCAGGTTGTGACAGCGTTAGCCGGATAATCGTGCCTTTTTGGTCCTTTAGAAGGGCAATTCCCTTGGTATTGGCCTCAAGCATTTTCCAGCCTGGCTCTGGGATAGCCGTACAGATTGCTTGGGCAAGGGCAGGGAGGTCGTGTTTCATTAGTGTCTGGTTTGGTTAGTGGGAGCGTGATTAGGAGCGGGGAAAGCGATGGCTGCCAGTTGTGCCAGTGGCAATTGCGACGTGTGCAAGGTGATTGCGATTGCCTCAAACAGCTCTTCAGGGCTCGTCTCTGTGGGATCGGTATGATCGATCATGGGCAATAGATCTAGGCACGTCCAAGTCAAAGGCTGGGCATCGCGAATTTGGTTAACCCATTGACGAGCGCCGGGCGTTTCGTGATCGAAGTGGGCTTGTATGAATGCCGTATCAGGGTCGATCGTAAGAACGACGCCTTGGGGTGGTTCGCCATGAATACCTGTCAACGCAAGATACCAGGAGGCGGCCAGCGTGAGCTTATGCTCGATGGGCCAGCTATTCACTTGTTTGATATTGCGGCTCAGATCTCGGCTATAGACCACTGCTTGTGGGTTTTGGGCGAATAGCGGTGCTGTCGCATGAGTTGGGGTGATGAAGGCTCGTAATGCTGGCATTGGCAGGTAAGTCTTTGTCATGGTCATACTCCTGCCAATAGAGTCGCAAGTCTGACTATCGACGTCAAGCAGAAGTATGAAATTGTTGAAGATGCCATTTAAGTTTTGATTGGCACCCTGACGCCCGCTGCCTCGACCTCGATTATTTGTGCTTCTCAGCTAAAGCCTGCATTGATTGATCGGTGCTGTCGCTTTTTAGAATTGATTGTACAATTTCGTCATCAATTGAGTTCAGGTCATCCCAATAGATGTCGAGCCACAGCATGATAGCGTTCACATCTTTCTCCGCTTGAGAGGGGACAAGTGGTTTTGTGCAAGACCTCACAGCGTTTGCGAGTAAATCCCGCAAGTCACGGCCGGTATCCAAAGTTAATCGCTGATGACCGTAAGACATGATGACCTCAAGTAATCGTTTGCACAGGTCAATTTAAGGAATCGAATTATCTATCTGTCAACTATAATTTCACCCTGTCGTTGAGTTTACGGATAGAAAGTGCATCTAAGGTATGGAATTCGCGTGATTGGGGAATTTTGACGCCAAAATTTCGGGCTTTAGGGATAATTCGGCAATTCCAATGCCTCTATTTGACCTGTCAACCAAGACGAGGTGAGGTCCTCGGTTGAGTAAACAGAAGCCTTTTTCTTGGAGAACCTCGCGAATATTTTTCTGATCTTGGTTCTTAATTGCATCATCTATGGCAGTTTTGGCGGCCTGATAGACATCGGGCGGCATGTCGATTTTTGTTGTCGGGCTTCTGAACGGTCGCTCGAAGTGTGTCGGCAAAGTTAGTCCATCACGCGCACGTGTCATGGCCACATAGAGTAGATTGGTTTCTTCAGAGATTTCCTCTGGTCGCTCATCATAGTGAGATTCCGTGGCTTCACCTGGTGAGAGCGCATCTGATCCGATGCTAATCCGGTCGGCTTCTCGGCCCTTCATGGCATGGATGGTAGTAAGAGTGAGGTCAGCTTCGCCTGCAGGCTTATTGCCTTCGCTAATTTTACGCAGCGCATCATTGATATGTTCGGGGGGTATGATGGAAAAGACCTCTGAGGCCCGTTTGAGGTCAGGGGAGGCGCTGTATTCGGCTGAGGTGACGAGTTCTTGCCAGCTTCGGTGCCGTTTTAGGGATTCTGTCCGGATCGATTGGGGCCTGCCTAACTTAAGGGCCGCCAGGTCTCGTAATAGCGCGGCGTGGCCGTTTATATTGCCCTCGATCGTCATGGTCTTGTTGGCTTGGCTTTGTCGCAGGGCCGCCATGAACAGACCGGCGCGCGTGCGGGTAATCAAGGTCGATTTTGGGTCCGGCTCATCGTCAAATCGCACGCAACCATCGATTCTAGTTGTCGTAATTGGCGTTGTTGGTGGAGTTGGATGCCAAGCCAGAACATAGTTCGCCCAGTCCACTATCGGCTGCCCAAATCGGTGCGTAACCGTGAGCTCCATGACCGTGCCGGAGAAACCTTCTAATGCATTCTTCGCGCCTCGAAATCCATAAATGGCTTGCCATGGATCGCCCACCCAGATGTGGCGTGCATGATGTGCCAGTCTTACAATGGCGGTTGAGACGGGATTAGAGTCTTGTGCTTCATCATAAAGTATAGCGTCTTCGCGTGGTTGGCCAATAAGGCCCATACAAAGATGGATGTGGAAGATCTTCAGATAATGATCATGTGTGGGCGGGAGTAGGCCATTCATAATGTCGGCCCACATGCGGCGCGTTTGAATAAGGACCAGATCTCGTAGACCCGCGCTCGTAGATCCGGGTAGGTCTGTATGGTCTGGATGGATTGCCGTCGTGCCGGAGTGGCAGAAATTTGTGAGCGTGATGTCGATATGGCGGGCAATCAGCGCCGCATCCATCTCTTTTCCGTAGGCATGCAGGGAGAGGATTTGGACGATTTCAGCCGGCGTGTAGCGTTGGTGGATGTTCTCTCCCTTTAGGCCCAAGCTATGAAAGGCCAATGCATGGAGTGTGGTTGGTCGAACATTACGGCCAAACCGGTTTTTGGCTTCGGTAATGAGGGCGCGGTTAAAGCCATAATAGCGAAAGGTTGTTTTGGGGTTTGCCGCAGCGATTAAGGCAAGCGTCGTGGTTTTTCCGGTCCCCGCTCGCGCATGCACAGCTAGACTCTCGCCTGGGCCCATTTGGGGAACATGGTCCATAATTTTGAGTTGTTGGTCGGTCGTACGCATTTTTGGCCTTGCAATTTGGTCTCATCCTCTGTGATAAAGAGCAATGCTCAATTTACAAGATGGGGTTGGGGAAAATCGATGGCAAACTTGGCGGGCTTAAGTGGGGCTGGGGGATTGATCGTAGGCCCGCCTGGTTGGTCTGGCGTGGCAGCTGGTCGCAAGCCCAATATCTCTTTAGTGGTGCCGGTCTTTAATGAGGCGCAGGCCATTGAGGCTTTTGTCGTAGCCGTCCGCGACGTCTTTGCCCAATTGCACGCAAGTTTCGAGTTAGTTTTTGTCGACGATGGCAGCACTGACGGGACTGCCACTGTCCTTTCCCATCTCTGTTTGCGGGTTCCGGGTCTTGTTGTTGTGAGGCTATCGCGCAATTTTGGAAAAGAGGCAGCCATGACGGCTGGCTTGGATTATTGCACAGGGGACGCGGTCGTGCCGATCGATGTCGATCTCCAAGATCCGCCAGAGGTCATTGGTGACTTTCTCGAAGTTTGGAGTCGCGGGGTCGATGTCGTCTATGGCGTGCGTCGGGAACGACATGAGAGCTTAGGTAAGCGGGTCATGGCTCGGCTCTTTTATCGAGGTTTTAACGCGATTGCGGTGCGCCCGATTCCTGTCGATGCTGGCGATTATCGCCTTATGGACCGGCGGGTTGTGGATGCGTTGAGGTCCCTGAAGGAGCGAAACCGTTTTATGAAGGGCTTGTTTGCTTGGGCCGGCTTTCGTTCCGAGAGTGTGGTGTTCGATCGTCCTGCCAGATCAATGGGCGTCACCAAATTCAATCTGTCGCGTTTGATATCCCTTGCCATGGACGGCGTTGTCGGATTTTCGACATTACCATTGAAAGTCTCTTCAGGTTTGGGCGCTTTGGTTGCTTTTGCTGCTGTCGTCATGATGTTGTTCATAGTCGTTAGCGCTTTATTTTATGGCAATCCTGTCGCCGGATACCCGTCCTTAATGGCTGTTTTGCTCTTTTTGGGCTCTGTCCAATTGATGTCGCTAGGCGTCATTGGCGAGTATTTGTCCAGAATGGTTTCTGAAGTTAAAGAGCGCCCGACTTATGTTGTTGAGGCTGTTGTCGCCTCAGAAGTCGGAAGTATGGCAACCCCGGCTTTGACCGTTTCTTGAGCGTGCTTTATTGCCTGAAGGGCCCGTCCGAGTGTCAGGAAGAAGACGATTGATCCGAGAGGACCTCCGGCATGGATCACGCCGTTAGCGCTACCGCTTTCCCACATTAGAAATGGAAAGAGTGGCATCATAGCCAGAAGGGTGGCAAGGCGCAGATCTTGAAGCGGTCCTGTTCTGGTCAAAGCCATCAGTGCTGGCACGATCAGGACCCAGTCATAGAACATGGTGTAGGGTGATACCGTCAGTGCGCCAGTTGTCAGGACGGCCACTCTGGTGAGGGGTGAGTGTGTCTTACGGAATACAAAAAAGGTCGCTGTAATGGCGATTATGGCCGAGACTATTTGAGCACCATATCCAAGGGCTTTTGTGCCAGTTAGATTGGTTACAAAGCCATACCAGGACGTAAACGGGCCGCCGAGCATCTCTTTTGTGATCCGGCCCGGGGCATCGATCAATGCATAAACCCAAGCCCGCCATGGCTCAATTCCCTCGTGCAGGAGACTGAGGACAATCCATAGGGCGATGATTGAGCCTGCAACAAAACCTGCTTTCCACGCCCGTGCACCTATAACCGCGAACGGTAGCAGGACTCCAAAATGGGGTTTAAACCAGATGAGCCCCATTGCTGCGCCTGATAGATGAGGTCTGGTCTTTAGATGGGTGACGGCCAAGAATGTTAGGACCGCGATAAGAGCGCCAGTTTGTCCGTAGTTGATATTGATCATCACTGCTGGACAAGCCAGCGCTATGGCGATGGCGGGTGGTTCGCTTTGGCTTGGTGGGAAGGTTTTATAGAGTGTGATAATGAACCAAATTGCTGGTCCTAAGACCCAGATAAGTGCTCCAAACCTATAAGGTAGATGCGTCAGCGGAGTGAGGGCAAGGCTCGTTGTTGGGGGGTATTGCCACGCAAAATATTCTTTCTTGCCGAAGGTTGCTTCAAAGGCTGTCACAAAAGTGCGCGTGTCATAGGCTTGGGCGGTTTTAAGCTGTGCGGTTTGATCGGCGGCAAGCCAAAATGCGGCCCAATCTGCACCCATTGGCCTTCCGTGTATTCCGATGAGTTCGGTTTGCTGCCATTGACTCAAAAGCGGCAAGCCAAAAGTCAGCAGGCTTAGGCCAGCTGCAGCCCAGAGAAAAATGTATGGCCTTTTTCTTTGAAGATAGGCGAGGCAGACTATGACCAGGCATGCGATTGTCCAAATGGTTGGGAGCGTGTTTTGAAGCGTTACCAAGGTCATGAAGACATCTCGTTCCTAGAGGGCGAGCTCGCGAAGTGTTAGCGGTTTGGTTCGCACAAACCTAAAGACGATGCGGCGATGTTCTTCGCACCATGACGAACTGGCGCTGGTTGGTTCGCCGCACAGGAGATATGGGGCTTGCTCGCTGTAGCAGTATCGGCAGCTATTGCGGCTTAAATGTTCAAGCTGTCTGGCTCGCGGCGGCGTGGGCAGAGGGCCTTTTGGACGTGGTGGCTCTTTTTCGGTTGGTTTAGGCTTTGGCTCTGGTTTTGGCCTTTTGGCGAGTAGTTCACCATGGGCCTCTGGCTCTGTAATGGCGCGCGTCATGGCCAGATACATATGTCTGTTCATTTTCCCTCTGAGCTTAGCGCGGGCATCGTGGTTTTGGCGTGCGCGATGAAGGTGTCCTTGCACGGCACTGCGAGAGATATTCGTCGCCAAAGCGATTTCGGTACCGCTTTTGCCTTCACTCCACATCTTAAGAACTTTCTCGATCAGGCCGACTTGCGTGGTCGTCATGGGGGTGTATCCTTCCTTAATGGCTTGCGTTTCTGGCAGCGCCTCGAACTAGGGTTTGCGAAGATACCGATCTTAAAACGAGCATTGCTCTTTTCTGGGGCATAATGCTAAGGAGTCAAGACTTTTCGCGTGTTTAGGAGGATTGGCATGAAAAATGGTCTTTCGAATTTTTCAGATCTTGTAGGCTTGACCAGTTATTGTGCCACCCTTGTATTGGGCCTGGCTCCACTGGCACTTTCTTCGACGCTCGCTCATGCCCAGACCCAGCCTGCTTTGGCGGCCAAGCCTTCTCTTCAAGCCCCAGGTTCTAATTCAGCCCAGCCCCAAAGATCTGTGGCGGCCTTGGAGCAGGAGGTTTTGATGCTGCGTGAGAGGGTCGCTATGCTGGAACAGAGGGTCCAAAATCCCGTCCGTCCCCCCCTGGTTATTGATTTCCAAAATCGCTTGCCGAAGAGCGGTTGGATTTATTCTGCGCGTGGTCGTGGCCACCAAGCATTGGACGAAGCTGTGACGCGCTGGTGCCAAACTTTGGGCTACAAGGCCGGTCAGTCTTTATTGGCAGATGAGATTACCCCGCAGACACTCATCATGTGCTTTGACCCGCCCCCTGAGCAGAAAAATCAGTAATCATTAAAACGTTTCGCTTGCGAAACATTTTAGTTCGTGATTCCATTTTGCCTCAAGAGCGGGGGCCTCGATGGCGGAATTGTTTAGATTGGAGACAGCCGCAGCGGTTCGGCTTTTTGAGCGTCATGTTGACGTGAGTGCGATCAAGGATTTGACCATTTGTGCTGACGAAGATGGGGGATTGCAGCGCCTATTTTCGCGAATTGGCGGGGTCAATGGCACGTTGGAAGCCATCTGGTGGCAACGACCCGAAATGCCCAAAGCTGACCGCGTGGCGTGGGCCGACGTTTTGGTCACGCTCCATCACCCTGCATCCATAGAAATGTGGCTGATGGGGCTTGGTTCACGGTTCGCGCGGTTGGGTGGTGCTCTGATAGGGGCGGATATCTGCGTAAACGTCTTTGGTCGTGGTTTGGAGCGTGAGGGCTTTAGAACAACCAATCGTGCCAGTCATGGGTAGACTTTGGTTTTTTGTGGCTATCTGATCGTGGCGTTAGGTTGATTCAAGTGGCACTTCAAAATAGCCGCCGATGTTGGCGTCGTGCCCACATTCCTGACAAGTAATCATGTCGTGTACATCGGACATGACCCATTCTTGCTTGTCATTATCCCATTTGGCGGATGCTTCGGCACAGATATCGTCGGAACCGCAAGAGGGACATCGATGTGTGATTTTTGTCATGTGAGCCCTTTCAGTTAAACTTTGGCATGGCTTTCTTGTTCCCCTGCAGGCTGCCCGCAGGAAGTGAAGTTCGTTTGAGGCGAATGTTGGCTTTTGGTTCGGCGTTAGCTTTTATGTTGAGCTTCTGCCGCGGCTGTACCTAATGTTGATCCTCTAGGTACGAGCTTTATGACGCCGGTTGGTAGCTGAGCCAAAGCTAAACCCATTGTTGCGCGTTCATGGGTTTTGCTCATAAAGCCGTTGAGTTGCGCTTCATGATCGTCGGTCGATATGCCGATTTCGATCTCACCCGGTTCGCCATAATTCGCTTTAAGATCTTCATAAGCTGCAGTCAGCGTGTTTGCTTTTGTGAGCATGCCTACAATCAGCTGATGTGCCCATTCGGTTGCTTCATCTGGCGCTTTAGAGCGTCCTGATGCCCAGTCTTCGATTGTAGTTACCGGCAGGCCAAAGTGGTGTGCAGCTTGTTCATAGGTCACATTCGATGTGGCAAGATAGGCTGCAAAAGGGGTCATAATGTCTCGTTTGGCTTTGCGATTATCAGATGCAGGTTAGCTAGTGAGGGATCGTGGTCAAGCTTTGCCCGTGCGTTATAGCTTTCGCGTAGAACATCAATGACTTTTTGGTTCACTTGATCGCCATTTTTGACGATTGTTCCCTCCAGCCAATTAGAGGGTATTTCAACCCCAAAGCCGTCGACAAACAGACAGGCTGTTTCAGCGGGCAATAGCATTTTATTGCTCCTTTAAATTTGAAGAGGTTGCGTAGTTGGGGACGGGAAGAGTTAGAAGATGGCGGCCCTAAGAGTTAGTCGCAGATTTGCTGCCGCTTTTATGAGGAATAGGGAGACTGCTTCGTCTTCGGTGTTGGCCAGTGGTCCCCATCCATGATCAGGGCCGTGTGGGTTGTCCTTGAATCTGGCTTTATAACCAGTTCCCTCGAGATTGCCTTCGACTTCTTGAGTGGTTGTTTGCCCGCTGTCACCATAGCTCGTCCAGGTTCCGTGAGCTGTTTCCATCTGGTTTAGAGTTTCAGCGACATTGCTGCTGTTGGTAATCAACATGGGTCTGTACCTGTGGAGCTTGAATTAGTGTTGAAAGGTTATTTGAAGCCAAATTTCTACTTAAGTATGCCCTATTTAAGGATAACGGCAATACCTAATTATACTTTCGGTTCAAATTGTGATCTCTTGGTGATAGGGAGATCTATGCGTGCTCAGCCTGTGTCGCGTGCTTTTGAGGCTCTGCTGGGACTAACCAGCATTGTTGGGCTTCGTTCCAACGGCAGCCCCAAGTTTTCAGAATAGGTCCGGCACGCTTGTTGTCGGTTTGGGGACGTTTGTTGGGCGTTTGCATTGGTCAGATCCCTTTTGCGGTGACAGAGAACTGGTTGATGGCTGGCACTTCTGACCGGAGGTTTACAATTGTGATTGTGATCGTCAGGCGTTCGTCTTTGGGCAACAAATGACTGAGTAAGCTGACCAGTATGTCGACGTTGGCCCCATTTTCATTGCAAACAAGGGTGGGAACGCCTTGGTCGTCAAGGATGCGCCATGGGAATCCAGCTTGGGGTGGCTTTGATGAAAGTTGCGCGATCTTTTTGCCGATGTGTTGTTGCAAGATTGCGTCCACGTTCATGATTGGGTTTGCCGGTACTGGCGAAAGCTCATGTTCGAGGGCATGACAGCATTCTTCGAGGACATGACGGTTTATGCTCGTGGGCAGGGGCGTTGCACTATAGTGCAATGTGGTAGTTCGAAGACCGTGTGCGAGATTGGCTTCGCCAAGGTCGGTCCAGTAGATGCCGGATGCAGTAACTCGTACACCCCCTCCATCATAGGAGTTTAGGCGCAGTTTGCTACCATAATAGACCCATGTGAGCGACCATGTTTCTCCCGGAGGCAAAAGACGGCGGATAATTTCGGCGACCAGTTCAATTCCGCTCACATTATTGTCGGCATAGATAAGGTGCGGGTTTCCGTCAGTTCCGATTTCTACGAAGAATTCCATCCCGTTTTCAAACGAGTGGCCAGCAGATTTGAGGAGTTCTTCAGGCGTGGTCCCGAGGTAATCTTCAGTCAGTTGGATTGTGGTTTCGCTGATTTCTTCGTCGGGCTCTTCGATCCGATAGGCGTCCAATAGGGCCTTTAGGATATGGGGATTGATGCTCAGGGGGATTTCGGCCATGGCTTGGCAATAAAGGTCCATTTGTGGCTCCATTGATGATGTTGGTTTATTGAAGTGTGGTGCAGGCAGGCGGGAGTATTCGCGTGTGGCTGATGCACGGCGTTTGTGATTGCATGAGGAGTTCGGCTTGGATTTTTTTGAAAGCACCCTGCCAGCGTGGCCTCGACCTTGCTGTAGCGTGGGGGTGCTAATTGAGCCGTTTTGGACCTTAACTTTTCGTCGTCTCGGGTCGGTTTAAGGTTGTGGCATAGGACTCGGCGGCGCGTTTGCCGGTTTTAGTTGGGAAAAGCCAAGTACGCGAAGGGTGACTATACACTGCCCAACGATGTGGAGCGCTTCCACGATAAATTGCGGCGCTAAATTGCATGGTCGCGGTCCTTATTAAGACAGTGGAGTTGTTTGGAGTTATTCGATTTTGGTCAAAGCAGGGGCGGTTTTTGCGCTAGAGCTGCGTAGTCGGCCAGTGCCCTGAAACTCAGACCGCGTGCTCCGCACTTTTTGAGTTCCTCTGTTTCATAACCGTCAATTGCGATTGCGAGGTCAGTTATTAGCTCGCCTTCAATCAGTGCCACATATGTGCCGGTTCGATTTTCGATGGCCTGTTTGGCATGTCGTGCGCGGTCAAGTGTCGCGCTGCTTTTCGAAAAATATGGATGGAGTGATTGTAGAATGCCGCCGGGCTTTGGATAGTAAGCGATAGTGACCCGTTCAAGAGTACGGGCGGCTTTAGGTTTGATTTTTCCATTTTTATACGTTGGAAGATTGAATATCAGTTCCATGGAAGGTGCCTTTGGGTTGATCTCATTTTGCCGGTCTTGACGCGTTATCAGTCCCAGTCTGTGTCCTGATCGAGACGTTGTTCTGATGTGGCATCGCGATAGCCTCGGTCGTAATCGGGTTGAAGATGCGATGATTGAGCGCCTAAGTCTTGATGGTCGCTACCGTTGAAGGCGTCTGTTCGGCCGGCATAATAGGCTCGGTTTTTTTCCTCTTGGCTCATGACATGGGTCCTTATTGCCACTTCGTTTTGATGGTGTGGCGGTTCTCGAAATGGTTGGATTTGTGGGCTGGCGTGTGTGGCCACAATTTAGTCGCTGAGCATTTCCCGTAGGGTCGCGACCTCTTCTGCCAAGAGAAGCATAATGGCTTCATTTTCTGACTGTGCTTGGGGGCCCCATCCATAATCCAAGCCTAGATTGTTTTTGAATCGTGCGCGCCAACCTGGCCCAATTAGGGTTTGCGTGTCCACGTTGGACAATTCGCGTGTCGTGGCTCGGCCGTCATTGCCGTATTCGGTCCAACAGCCGTTTTGAGTTTCGATCTGAGCGAGGATTTCAGACGCCGTCGAATAGTGGGTTTGCATGCTTTTGGTCCTTAAACGGAGTTGAGCGTTCACTTATGGCTAGGTTTTCAGCCCGAACGGGTCTGCCTTGGCCTCGGGCCTGCGTCTGAGTTCGTGTGCGCTTATCGGGATTAGGGTGGCGCGTTGATCTTGGTAATGGGTCGAGCACTAAGGCATGGTTGGTTTTTCAAACCCTAGATCTCAGCCCAAGCTGTGCCTGTCACACCCCAAGAAAAATCTGTTGTAAGAAATTTTCCGTTTTCTGTCACAATTTCGATGATTTGACGCAGCTCGTCCTGAGTTGGCCCCATTTCCCAAATGAATTCGGCGATCGCCTCATTGTGGTGAGCCACTTCGAAGATTGCTTGCATCAATTTGGGTGAGGTATGTCGCTCCGTCGCGGTTTGAACAAAGTCGCTCATGTATTATCTCCCGGCCGTATTAGCCGCATGTTCGAGAATGAAATAGTGGAAGGTGATGGGCCGCAGGTTGGCGTTGGCTGCGCAATCACTTGCAACAGCCTTGAATTGGCTTCTGGTTCTTGGGGCTATTTTATTAGAGGAACAGACCTGTTATGGGGTTTTGGTAAAAGACAGCCTTGATTGTCTGTCCGCCCCATTTAAGATTATCTGCGATGACTTTGCCTTGTTTATAAAGGTCACCTACGGCGAGGGCCGCTTCTCCGCTGGTTGCTGCCACGAGGATCTTATCAAAGCCGTCCCAGTCTTCCTCTGTGTTGCCCGGCAGAGCTGTCCCTGCTTCGACGAAATAGAGTTCTAGATCGCAGACATTTTTCATATTAGGCCCCTGATCCTTCGATAAGGTTGGACAGAAATAATGATTTTCGAGTGTATCGCCCCCAAATCATTCGTCTAGCCAATAGATCGCACCAGACTGGAGACCGGCACGGGGAACCAATAGGCGTCTTTATTCAGGAAGACGCTATTGGCTGTGTCAAATCTGGGCTCACAAAATCCGATGACCTCCTGTCCTTCAAAACTCACGCCATAATCATTTGTGTAGGTCACGCGATCACCAATTCTGAGCTCCGTGGGAGCGTTTGGACTGGGTATTTTGAGGATCGAGGGTTTGACTTGTTCAATCGTTTGAATCATGGACGCGTCTTTCTTTAGTTGGGTTGTGTACCGTCCGGTCGCCAGTGACAATTCATAGTTTTATGTGACTTGCTTAGTCATTGATGAGGGTCTTGACCCCGACAGGGTTAAGCGTGACCGTCCTGATTTTTGGAACCTCGGTCATGCAAGAAACCATAGTGATGGTGACCTTTAAGGTCTCACCTGTGGGCAAGAGATTGGCGAGTAACGCGTTTAGGAGTGATGGGTTAAGCGCTGCTCCTTTCGCGACGAGGTTTTTGACCCCATGCTCATCTATGACCCGCCATGAGAATCCAGGCTCATACGGCCCTTCAGCCATCTCTTGCAGCGTTTTTCCAGTGTGGGTTTGGAGGATGTCACTTGTGTTGATTTTAGGGTCCGCTGGTCCGATGGCCAGTTCGTGCTCAATGGCTTTGAGGCAGGCAGAGAGAGCCTCGGCATCAATGGTTTTTGGGAGGACGGTCGCGCTAAAGCATTGGTCTTGGCTATAATATAGTCCGTGCCCGATAATTGCTGCATCAAGATTGAGCCAATAAATGTCTGAAGCGCTAATTCTAACCCCGTCTGCGCCATAAGAGTCCGGCCTGCGAAATTCATCATTATAGACCCAGGTCATGGTCCAGCTTTCGCCCACTGGCAGCATGCGCTTGATGATTTCTGCGACTAATTCAATCCCGGCAGTGCCGTCTTGGGAATAAATATATTGTCCGCAACCATTTTGCCCTTCTTCGACGTAAAAGTCTAAGCCGTCGTCATACCAATGGCCTGCTGCTTTGATGAGTTCGGCGGGTGTCGTCTGAAGGATGTTTGCAGTGAGAATTTTGGTATTTTCACTGATTTGATCATCGCTATCGGTTGCGACTTCGAAGCGATAAGTCTCAAGTAAGTTGGCTAGGTGCTGCGCGTTGATGCTTGGTGGCAGGTAATTGATGCATTGGGTTGTCATGGTGTGTGCTTTCAGTCAGCGACGGCGAGTGCTGGCGCATGGATCAAGACCATGCGCTTTTCCTTGTAGATTTCGTTATGGGCGGTGACTTGCGCTTGGGCTTCATGGTGGTCGCCGACATGCTTGATCGCGGCTTCCAGAACGGGGTTTCCATAGGGCACGATGGCGAATGCTACTGCAGTCAGCTCGCCCGGGTTGTAACTTGAGGTGAATTGGCAGCCCCCGACGCGGTAGCGTACTCGCCGTGTTCCGGTGCGTGGGTGAGGCTTATGGTCGAGCACGTGGCCGAACCAGACACTTGTCGGATAGCAATCTGGCCGGATCATTACGGCTTGGCCTTTTGTTAAGGCGGTATGATCGAGGTTTGTCATGAGGCGGTCAGAGCCTCTTGTGGGAGGTTTTTCCAGAAACTAACGAACGCTTCGGGGAGAAAGCCGTAAATGTCTGATGGGCCGTGCTCGTGAAAATCGGCATAGTGCCAAGCGCTTTTATTGGCAGGCAGGAGGAGGGGGTTGGCCAATAGGCTCAAGTGCCCGCTGCCGTTGTTCCAATTATGCCAGCCGACGAGACCGCCTCGACCTTGTGATAGACTGCTTGCTGGCGTGATTTGGCTATCTAGATCAAAATCCTGGCTAAGAAGGGTGAATAGATCTGTCTCAAAGATCACGCACGGGGTTCCGCCATAGCTGGCGTTTTCGACCGCATGATAGAGTTCGCTATAGCTGACCGCGCCTGAGTTTCTCGTGATGAGGTTCTCAGGCTCTTTGAGCGCTTTTGCCCAATTTGACCGATTTTCAGCGGCTGTTCTGGCGGAACAATAAGGGCTCGGCTGCCGGTTTGCGACATCGACGCCATATTGGTTCAAGCAATGCGTGCGCCAGTTTTTGAGGGAATATCCAACTAGATTGAAGAGCGCAACGAACGGGTCGTCTGGAACCATATTATCGATGCCTGAAGTGACATCGATGTGTTGGCTTTCAAATTCCGTTGGGGACCATCCTTCTGGGATCTCCGGGATGTAGGCCAGGCGTAATCGTGTGTGCGGGCTGAGGGTTTCAAGGTCTACGTTGTGGCGGCGTTGATACTGAGCCTTGATGCGCGAGAGGGGGTTCATGATGGTGCTCCAGTTAGGCAGCGCGGAGGAGGGGTTTTGGCGCGGAGGCGACTGTTTGCTCGAGTGTCCGGCCGGTGATGCTCAGCGTATGTCCGTTGCGGACTTCGCAGGCGCGGTACTTGTCGTAGAGTTCTGGGTGATCGTGAGCTGCGCGGGCCAGATCCTGCGGCGAGGCATAGATACAAAATGGGCAACTCAGTCGCCTGTAGCCGCGGCCATAGGCATGATGAGGAGTTTGTCCTGCCGATTTTATGGCTTCAAAGACTTGGTCTTCGCTCCAAAGATGGATGGGGTGCCAGGTGAGTGCTGTCCTGCCGGCTTTGGAAAGGATTTGATCTTCCTGCAGTTCAGGTTTTTTGGCGCGTGATGAGGATTCTTGAGCCCGTAGGCCAAGAGCATTGATCAGCAGATTATTGAATTGGGGGTTGTTGCGCATGAACGCACGTAAAGCGGTTGCGATCGGGCTTCTTTTTAGATCGCTTGTGCAGTAGCGCTGGCGCATGCTTGGCCATTTGCCGCGGCGGTCGACCAGTTCGAGTAGCGTCTGTTTGGCTTGGACTGTGATCAGAGGCAGGTTGGGATGCTGGGTGCGGATATGATCTGCGGCATCTGGCCAATCTGCATCTCGCAGGATGGCGTGGAAAATAACCAATTGGTCGGCCGGCACGTGACGTTCAAGATAGACGGTCATGGCTTGGCTATCCTTACCTCCCGAATGATTGACGGCAACGAGAGCACCGTGGCCAATGAGTTTGGTAATTGAGGGGGGGAAGGGATGGTTCATGGGGCCCCTGTGCGTGGGTTGATGGCCAGATTGGAGTGTGCCTTGAGGCTCGGGGCTGGCTCCTTTTCACGGCGCGGCCTTGCCCTTGAAATCTCCGTTTGTGACGGGCAGGACTCTTTTAAATCGACTAGCTTGTGGTAGGCTGCGTCAGGGATCGTCACCCGAAGGGCCGAGACGGCGTAGCTGGCTCGGTGAGCGCTTTTGGCGCGAATAGAGCCCGACCCGGCTTGAGCCGGGGACGCCCGCAAGAACCTATGCGTAAGGCTGGATCTGGCTCAACGCATCTGGACTCTGCGGACCTTGCTGGACGATCCAGAGGCCAGAATGGCCTTGGGATTATTGGAGGATTTATTATTGGCGGAACAAAAATGGGTTATCGAACGACTGCGGCGAGAGGTCGATCAGTTCAGCGCGAAACTGGCCCAGCTCGATCGCACAGAGCTAGCGTTACCCTTGGCCCCGATTTTACCCCAAAGCATGGCCGTGATTGGACAGGATTTTCCAACGATAGGTGAATTTTCAAAACAAAAGGGCGAAGAGATTTTCCACTCGGTGATCTACCAACGCCTCGGCGGGGCCCGACTGGCGGGTCTTCCCAGATGGCTCTTCGAGCAGGTTCAGAACAAGACCTTCGGCCAGAGCATCTACAAACTTAGACGGGGAAATGAGCCTGGCGAATGGCGGCCGAGGGACATGGAGTTTGCGTGGCACAGGGCCTGCGACGAGATCTTAAAAGAAGATAGCGCAAGCACTTGGCTCGATGTGCCGGTTCGTGCTTTTCGGATGAGTGAACGGGCGAACAGGGCCTTTCAGGGTCATATCGAGGGCGTGATTAGCTTGAGACAGATCCTTGAGATTCCCTACAGAGCTTTGAAAAGCGGTAGGGCTGTGGGCGCAAGTTGTCGGGGGGAGTTTTTGGAAGTTGTTGCGGCGTGCCGCCAAGCTTCACGCGAGCAGGATGATTTCTGCCAGTGGCGTCATCCTTTAGTGCGCCCCGTATCGACGCATGTGGCGGTCATCCAGTCGGTTTTGGTACGCAGGGAAGACTGGGTGCGGCAGTCTGCGTTCCGCAATCGGATCGAGACGCTATTTGAGTGGACGTGTCGGGATATTCAGCACAATCACGGCCACTGGATTTATGAGCACGATCTTGAAGAGGCTGCCAAGGAATTCCGGCCCCTGTTTGATTTTGCCGAACTATTCGAGGCAATGGGCAATCTTGGAGAATTGACTCGTCGGAGCGGCCCACAGGGCCATGAATTTGCGGGAATTGGGCCGGCGGCATTACTGGATCTCACCGAGTTTTTGATCTGGTGCCGGGATATGAGGCAACCCGGCATGGTCGCGCAGGCTGCATAAGGGCATCAGAGGGGACGGGCGAGGGCTTCAAAGCGGGGATGGCTATCGACAAGATTTGGTGCCCAGACGAACCAGGTACAATCCATGGCGGGATTTCCTCGGCCTCTAAAATCGAGACGGAACGAGACGGGCAAAGTGTGGGTTGGCCGCGTGAGCGGGTTGGCGCTTAGTTTAACGCCCGAGCGATTATGGAAAAATTGGGCTTTTAGGAGGAGTGCCATAAAGCGCGGCCGATGGATGAGAAGGCTGTGTTTGATGAAGGCTGACGCCTGATCCCAGGGTGGATTGGTGATGATGGCCAGCGGCGAGAAGGGCGCATCGGCCGCCGAAGATGCCAGATAATCTGAGACAACATGATCACCGCGATCGATGAGGTCATTTTCAAAGACTTTACAACCATGGGCGCGAAGGACGCGGGTGATATGATGATTGCCGCAGGCGATTTCCCAGACTTGAGCGGGCAGGGCAGGGCCTAACCAATTGACGAGGGCCAGAGTGGCCGCAGGCGGGGTTTCATAGAGATCATGATCGTTTCGGCCGTCCGTTGGATTACCTCCGGCGATTGCGGCTCCCAGACTTGTTTCAGACATAGACTTGCTCCACACGAATGACGCTTGTCACTTAAGCCTAGGCCTCGAGGCTTTTGTTCTAAGTTGGCTTGCGTTTCGATTGGTTCTATATCGGAGCAGCTTATGGCGCGCTGTGAAAGACGGTTCCGGTTGGCCCACGTTTCGACTTGTTCTATACCAACCTCGCTGATGTGATTATCGTGCATTTTGTTCCAGTTGGCCCACACTCCGACTTGTTCTATACTACTGGATTCAAATTGCGTCACTTTATGTCGGTTCCAGTTGGCCCGCGTTTCGACTTGTTCTATACCTTGAACGCAACGAGGAGCCATCCTCATGACTTCCAGTTGGCTCGCGTTTCGACTTGTTCTATACCCTCACGTCGATGGCATGGAGTTTTTTGGCGGTTCCGGTTGGCCCTCGTTTCGACTTGTTCTATAACAACTGCCTTTAGATTTTGGGGTTCAAAGAAGTTCCGGTTGGCCCTCGTTTCGACTTGTTCTATAACGTCCAGACTTTGTCGGCTCTCGATGAGCTAGTTCCGGTTGGCCCTCATTTCGACTTGTTCTATAATTAATTCGCCGACCAACCAACCTGTAATCTAATTCCAGTTGGCCGACACTTCGACTTGTTGTATACTCTTTCGGCACGCCATAAGTTGCTGCGGCAGTTCCAGTTGGCCCGCATTTCGACTTGTTCTATATCACTGTCAAAAACCACCATATTGTACTGGCCGTTCCAGTTGGCCATCACTTTGACTTGTTCTATAACCGTCAAGTGTCGTACCAGCGGCGGTCGCCCGTTCCAGTTGGCCCACACTTCCACTTGTTGTATAACGCACTCGGGTTTTTGATCTTTTTGCCATTCGTTCCAGTTGGCCTGCGTTTCGACTTGTTCTATAACATTTGAATTGCCGAACCTTGCTTGCATTCAGTTCCAGTTGGCCCGCGTTTCGACTTGTTCTATACCTGAGTTGCTTTAACGCGTTGTTTGAATGCGCTTTTCAGCCTTGCTAGGCGCGATTTTTGCCGCTTTTGTACCTCAATTTCGTCAAAACAGTAGCCAATTTTCCCCTTTTGCAATCTGCTTGACTAGCATTGCTTAGCTAATGTTACCGATTTGAGAAACTTTTAGCGCCTCGTGTTTTAATTTTATAGCTTGGCGTTTACGACGAGTTGGGTGGACTAAACTGTTACTCGGCGATATGTTAGCGGGGTTGCCTTTTTCATTATTGCACCACCATTTCTTCCAGTTGGCCCGTGGTTCGACTTGTTCTATACATTAAATTTGGCAAACCTGGCCAACGCCTTGGTTCCAGTTGGCCCTCGTCTCGACTTGTTCTATAACGACGACTGTAGCAGCTACGGCCCCAACTTTGTTCCGGTTGGCCCGCGTTTCGACTTGTTCTATACCAGAGTATCTGTAACACCTTGTGTTAGGTCGCTTTTTTGCGCTCTTTGTGGAGATTTTTTGAGATATTCGGTTTAGACGTTATCATGACATCGGCCAATTTAGGCTCTTAGGAATTTGTTTGTCGAGCTTTGCGTATTGAACACGACCGCTGACAGACACTTTCACCTTTTTCGCCCTTTGATCTCTAAGTTGACGGTAAGAGAAATCCACAAATTTGAAAGTTCCCTCTTTTTCTCTGACGGTAAGCTTTCCTGCTTCGTGGAGATGTGTGGCCTTGATTTTCCCATTACTGGGGATCAGCCGTTGAACTTTGAAGAGCTGGATCTGGCCAGTATATCTATCGACGGCTTCGAAGATGTCGCCTTTATGAAGACGCATTACTAGTAGGTTGCTTACCTTTTCTTGTTCCCACGCAGGGCGGAACTTTGGGTCATTTGCTTGCTTTGGCGCAATGCCTTCACCATCCCACGATAGGTCTTTTCGTTGGAAAATATCCAATGCCCACAGGGCGTCCTTGATTAGAGCAGTTGGGCGACCGCGCTTATTGGAGATTGCTTCGTAGCTCTTGGACTTTGCGCCAATTCTCAGTCTTCGGATTGGCTGCCGTCCGGCGCCTGCAGACGCGTGAGAGGCGGCCCAATTTTGAAGAGCTTTGGCAAAGTCTTGGGGACCTGGATGCTTTTCGCCGAGAACCTCAAGTTCTTGTTTGAGCCTTTCATCGTTTACCTTTTTGACATCTCCGATTGTGAATGCGGTGATCGATTTACGTGTGACTAGATTATAATCACCCTCAGTGGCATTATCACGGATCCCATACGCGGTGTCGGTAAAGAATTTCATGCGTCTACCATGTTCTGGCTTATGGCTGACAATCAGGCTTTGTAGTTGGTCTTGAATTTTGTTCGCCAAGTCGTCGATTGGTGGCATAATTTTTCGAAGTTCTTTTTGGAGCTCTTCGGGGCTGTCGGCGTTTGCGCGTGAGAGCGCTTCGATATTCGCGCGGCTTGTGCAGGCCACGATGACTGCATCTACTGCCTTACTGCGATAATCGTGCTCTTTAGGTGTGTTTGTTGGCATTGCTTTGTGGATGGACCAGGCTCGCCGTAAAAGAGGTGCCACTCTTGTCGAGATCGGGGTTACATCGGCTCCCAGGCACCGTAGGTATTGTGCTGCTAGTCGAGCAAAATACTGTGTGTCGACTAAATGGTGGGCAAGTGGATCTTCGTCGCCTTTCTTAGGGGGTGGCGCGGTGAGTCGTTGGCGGAATTTGCCAATAGAGTTGCTATGTTCGATTATTGCTGGCCAAATTTCATCATGGGCAAATGTGTCGAAGTTTGTTTTGCCGCCTCGTAGGCGTGCAGCGTGCGCATACGCCAGCATTAGATTGCTGGGAGAATCGTTTAGACTTAAGTTAAACGGAGTTATGTGTGTGGCGACAATCGCATGCGATCCGAGCGCGTCTTTGAAGCCAATCGATTTGAGCGTTAGTGGACAAAAACAGTCTCCAGCTTTGTTGCATTGTTCGTCGAATAGCCTCGCGCGTAACTTCGTTTCATGCGTAATAGGGTAACCCGCTTCTTCAATGCGAAGCTCGCGCTCCTTGTTTTGTTTTTGGTTTTTATAATTCTTGATAGCCTCCGTGCGTTGATCTTCGGGCGTCATCTTGAGGTCGCGGCCGATGCTGACATTGATGGAGTCGATGGGACCGAATTCTTCGATCAATTCGTTTACAAGCTTTTGGAGCTGGTTCAGAGCGGCATGGACGCTTGGGTTTCTAATCTTGCCAGTAGCAATTTCTGCAGCGCCCAAGCCGGTGTTGCCTCTAGCGCGACGAGCTCCCCTTGAGCCGATTTCACCCTCTGCCTGTTTGATGTTTGCTGGTGTCTCTGTGATCGCGGTGTCCAGCACAATTCCATAGTATGGGAGCCGATCGAACACTTCGCCAGTTCCCAATTGGCTGTGGTCAAAGCCTGCACGTTCGCAAGCTTCAGAGTACACGCAAGCCGGATCAGCTATATATTCAGCGATCAGTTTATCGCTGATCGTCTTTCCAAGGCGGCCATAGCCAGGCCGCGGTTTCCATTGCGCAAGGGCTTCAGCCTTCTCAGCCGACCAATTAAACTTGGCCGTTAGTCGACCGGCGATGTCTTCGGCTTCTTGTAGATCGTGAAACCATGAAACGATTGTATCTTTGTGGGGTAGGTTAAAGCCGTGCCAGAGCTCGCCAAAGGCCTTTTCGGATGACATTATTTTTGCGGTTTGAGCGCCGCCAATTCCGTTTCGAGTGCCGGTTGCGCCATGGTCGAGGTTGAATGCTGCAGTTTTTGACAGTTTTGCCGTTCTGCGAACGCCTGCCCATGTGAGATCGCGACCTTCTAATAGAACTGAGGCTAAGTTGTCGCGTTCTTCACGGGTCAGTGGACGATATGTGAGGCCATCGTCCATCACACGTAGTTGCCCCAGTGTTTCGTAGATGATCCGTGTTTCTGAAGTGGGAAGGCTTTTTGGTAGGCGCAGGTCTTCGGGAATTAGAGTGCATCTCCCGGGCTGTTGGCGGCGTAGCGGGCGTTGGTTAAATGCAATCTTGGTGATTTTGTCGCGCGCTAAGGCCGGCACACTTAGACCAAGTTTTGTTTGCGTGTCCCATAGGAGCTCCCATTCGGCGCGAATTAGGTCTCGAGATGGATAAATGTCCCAACCGATTTTAGGGTCATTGTTTCGTCTAAATCTCGTTCCTTCTAGTTTTCTGGAATGTAAGAACTCTCCGAGTGTGCGTGCGCCTTCTAAAGCAAGAGCTGTCCTGAGCCGTCCTTGCGCAGCTTTTAGTAGACCTGCGTCGGGATCGTCGCCTTCTTCGCCTCGCCCCCATGATGGCCCTCTACGTTTGGCGAGGTGCCATAGGGCGCGTCCGAATAGGTGAGGGGTGAGGGGCTCCTCTAAAGCTTTGTGCCTTAGTTCTAAAGGGCATACGCTCAGCAGTGCTTCGGCTTCTGTTTTGTTTGCTGGCAAAAGACCGGCTTTGATTAGCAATTGTTGCAGACCTCGTTGGCGTTGGAGCGCGCGGTCTCGGTTACGGCGAGCTGATCTTGCTAGTCGTCGCTCTTCAGCCAAGGTCGTTCCAGTTTCTGTTCGGCCATCTGGAAAAACGCGGACGCCTGTCCTAGCGATTCCAGTGATCCGCCTAAAGCGATTTTTGAATGGGTTGTCTGTTGTGCAGACCGCCCATCCAATTGAATTGGATCCAAGGTGAAGGCCGAGGTGAAAATTTGCCATGTGCGTCCTCATTGACGATCACTGCTGCCTATGAGATAAACGCAGTGTTATAGAACAAGTCGAAGTTTGGGCTCTCTGGTAACAAGGAGAATCATTCTTCACAGGATTACGGCGGGCCAATGGTCCGCCGTCCTTATTTGTAGTGCTCTAATTTGTGCATGGGAAGAGCATTGCTCAATTTTTTTGTGCTCGCGTGTGCCATGGTCCGTTGGCAGCGTTCACGGTTTTGATTTTTTTCACATTGCTAATCTGACTAAACCAGCGATATCGATCTTTGTAGTATCGCCGTGTTCCTCTCTAAACCTGGTGTAGATCATAGTGACCAAGTCTGCGTGCTTGGCTGGCTTTAGTGTAGCCCGATGCTTTTGAAGCTCCACCTCTACCAGTTTAGTCGCTTCATGTACCAACAATTCGACTTTCCCGCTTGATTCCATCGGATCTTTTCCAACACCTAATAGAAGCCAAAGCGGGTCAAGATCCAGGCGTTCATAGAGTCTAACGAGAAGTTCAACGGAGATGTCGGCTCTGCTTTGTTCGTAGGTTTGGATTGTTCTCACTGGGATCCCGATAACGTTTGCGAGCCCGTTTTGGCTCATACCGGTAACACCCTCTCTGTATTCAACGAGTCGCTTTGCGACTTTGTCACGTGAAAATAGTCGGTCTTCTTGTTTCACTGATCCGGACCTCAATCTGATTTTGACTTTTGCTTATGAGCAACATAAGCGAGCCCGCTTTTGATTGCTGATAATGCTATCTGATCGGCTGGCATTGGGAAGGTGATATTTCCAGTAGGCCCTACTGCGTGGTGGCGCAGGACTAGCCCGTTCCCGTTAGACCGTCGATTGGCGCGTTTTCAGTGCCTGATCTCTCCGAACATGGAAAAAATCGCGCGAGCCATCGGCTCGCTCGCGCGATTGATATTCACAACTTGGCTATCAGGAACATATGTTTAACTATTAATGAATCTCTCCGTAGGAGAGTTTAATAAGTTAAGGGCGCGCTTGATGGGGAATATCTTTAAAAAAACATATGCTTAAGATTTAGCAGCGTTCCTAATAGGACGAGGATGCGTTCCTGTTCGTCCTTTAAAACGTTCCTGATAGACCGTGTTTTCGTTCCCAATCGACCGTTGGGGGAGAAAGTGTTCCTAATAGACCGATGTTGGGAGGCACCAGAAACACGATTGGTCTGATTAATTGCGCTTTTTCATGTTATCATCTTATTTCGTCGGTCTATTAGGAACGCTTTGGACAGCATCTAATCGACTCTTTTCCTTGGCTTAAAGTCAAAAGCCTTTCAAAAACCAGTTTTCAAATCGACGGTCTATTAGGAACGCACGAATCGGGATCATGTTTCGCGTGTGTTTGCCGACCGCACCATCGATATGTTCGAAGCTATTTCGGCATCCGCTTATCTTTTCGCAAAGCGATCTCGAAGGCGGGATCATCGACCGGCAGTTGCGATCGTCGCACCATGTTGAGGCTGGGCTCCTTGCCTTGGGTGTCTTCGTACCATTCGAGGGAAAACTCTGGCAGCGTGTTTTCGTCAGCAATTTTTTTGAGCTCGAATTTAAATCTTCGATAGCTGCCTTCAGCGCCGGACTTTTCAAACAAAGTTGGCAAAGAGATCGTGAAGCCGTGTTGTCCATTTCCGCCGGCATGCTTACGGGCCACACGGTACATCCAGCGCTCTCGCCCCCCTGTAAGGCGGAAATAGTCCGGATGAATAGCAAGTACGCCCCCATCCATCATAATCCCCTCATAGAGCCATTCCGAGATCGTTATGTTCATCCCTCGGGTTTGGCCCGTTTTCTCGTCCGTAACTTCGCTCCAGCTCTCTATCCAGCTGAATTGCCGTACTTTTCGGTTGCCTTTGGCCCTTAGATTGGTTCGTATTGTTGTCGCCTGCAGACGGGATAACGCGGCTCTGAGCCGTTCATAGTTTTCGCCGCCAACCCCACGATTTATCGCTTTCAGTAGTTCTGAAGGGTGGAATGAGAGTTGTCGCGGAATTTCATTTGCGCGGCGGTCTTTCATCGCGGTTAGCACAGAGGCGACCCAGATTAGGATGTCAGCATCCCAAATTGTTGCCATCCCGTATTCTGGGACTGCCCGGACATCTACCCAAATCGAGCCATCTGGACTTTCATAAAGAATTGGCTGAACTCGCTTGCGCTTCGCGAGGGAGAAAAATGGTCGCTCCATGGTCTCGCGTTGGTCGCGCAAACTCATCTCAGAGAGATAGGGTGCAAACAGATCAAACTGTCCGCCTTGGGGATCTTTTCTGAGGCTCATGTTTCCTGGCTCAAAAGGTTGATGTGATTATATATTGATCACCCTCTTAGGTGTTCGAGCGTGACTAGGCTAAATCTGATTCGGACAGTAGCATGTGCTGGTAATTGGGTGTTCCTAATAGACCGATGCCCTTAGCCTAAATTGCGTTATTAGCTGGTGTAGCTTGTTCTTTCTCTATGAGGCCTTTTCGTCGTTACCTGTTTTAGATTCTTGGAGAAATACATTTTGCTCGATCTTGCCGCGGTTCATGAACCGCCGTCTGTTCCAAGCAGACCATTCTCATGGCCCTGAGCAGCTTTCAGCTCCGTTTTGCCACAACTCTTACTTTCTTAGTCATCTTTTCCAGTGTGAAGGAATAGGAGGGCTTCTTCCCATTCGGTGAGTTCCCAGTCTCTTTTTGAACCTGGTGTATATCCGTTGGGATACAAAATTTGCTGGGTAAGTGTGTCGTTCAAATCCGACAATAGTGCGTCGCGAGCGCGTTGCTCCATCTTGAAGCCTTCACGGCGCTCTGAGTGGTCGGATGACTGGTTTATTTTGTGGCGCGATTTCTGTACGTCCAGGCGATACTGAAGTACGTGAGGGGTTGAATAAATGAAATCGAGAAACCGAAGGAACACTACCTGTAGATATTGATTTCTGCTCATCTCACCTTCGAGGAGTGTCGCGGTTTCTTCGGCAACATTGTCGTCATATTCAGTTTGATCGGGAAGTTGTGCCACTGGGGAATTGATTAAATGGCGGAGACATCCTTCTGACTTATGTAGTCCCTGCAGAGCTAGGCGTAGAGCAGTTGTATGATCTTCAAGGTTCAAGGCAATGTAAGAACCAAGGAACGCATTGCCTGCTTCATCTGAATTTGCGGTCGCGGATTTCAGAGCGTCGCGGTCTTTACTAAGACCGTGTAGCGCATAGGCTGCGAAATACCGCGTTCCAAGATTGTCATTTTTGTTTCGCTTTAGTGACTTTTTGATGGTGCGCAAGGCTAATCTATATTCACTCAGGTCGACAGCGACCCGTGCGAGGTTGGCTAATGCTCGTAGGTAGGGGCGATTTTCTAAGAAGAAATACGGTATTTCCCCTTTAAATTCATCAGGTATGATTGCGTCACCTAAATATACGCCTCTCACGTAGCATGTAAATGCTAGTTCGACTTCGCCGTTATATTCGTAGGCAATTCCTAAGTGAACTTGTATGTCTATGTGTTCGGGGTAGAGAGAAGCTAATCGTTTATAAAAGTCAATTTTTTCCGATCCCGTTAATGTCCCAAGCTCCATTTCTGTGTCTAGAGTGTCTGTGCCATCATCAGTTTCATCATTGCGCGGCATTCTGCCATAGTCGACGACTTTAGTCCGTCCGGCTTTGGTAGTTGTTTGTACTTGGTCAATCCAGAATCCATTTGACATGTTGTGTGCTACTCTTTTGGCTTTTGCATACCAGTTTATAAAGAACATTATGAACATGCTTTCAAGTGTATGAGTTGGTTCTTGTTCCTTGGGCGGATGGGTATTAGTGTTCTGATTTTTTTGAAAAAATCGCAGGTATGATGTATTCTCATCCTAAGATCGCGGTTCGGATATTTTGATCGTGAGAAACAAAGTGATGAATGCCGAAGTGGGACCTTGTCGGATTTCGGCTTAGATTTTCCCGCCATTTTGGTTCTCACAGTCATAGGTCGGCAATCCCCGCGACGTGCGGGGTTGACAACGGGTTGTATGTCGAGTGAGAAACTGGTGTCTTGGTCGGCAAACTTGGACACCAATTTCGATTGGCGGCGGGCTGAACTTCGTGTTGTGCGACTGTTGCCAATGGAAATGAGTGCGTTTACCGGGTCATTTTTCAAGGACCGTCAAATGCTCACACTCTGGCGCTGTTCGAAATTTCAAAGAACTCAAATCAAAGCCAAGGATTGATCAATTCAAGACCTAGGCCTTTAAAATCGCTTGTGTTTCGTGTTGCCAGTGGTGATTTCTCAACGAGTGCAATCGAAGCGATCATGGCATCCGCGAGCGAAATAGGATGACCAGAGGCTTCCCGTTCTGCCCGAATAATTCCGGTCAAATGTGCAGCCTGTGCATTAAAGTGAATTGCGGGGAGTGGGGAACCCGGCCCTATCAGATCTTCAAAAGCCTGCTCAAGTGATTCACGGCGGACCCCACGCGGCAAACGGAATAAGCCAAATTTTATTTCCGTGATTGAGATGACTGTTGTTGCAACCAGCAGACCGCGAGCGCTGGCAAACCACATTTCGACGGAGTGGTTGGGCTTAGGCCGCATCAATTCTGAAATCACGTTTGTATCGAGGATAATCATGGGACTGGATTAAAATGTTGGCGGCCGTCGATCGTCGCCTCGACCAGGTAGTTCAAGCTCAATTCCATCGTCGCCAGAAAAGCGTGCACGTGCAGCAGCCCACACCGCAGCCGCATCACCACCTTGCACAGCGCTACGCAAAATGACACGAACCTCATCTTCCATGGAGCGTCCGGCGAGGGCAGCGCGTACTCGAAGTCGATCACGAACCTCGTCATCTAAGTTTCGAACAGTTAGGGTAGCCATGATTTTGCCTCCAGCAGTATGTTTAGAATGTAGTCGATGATAGCATTGCAGTCAAATCGCATAATAATCATTATGGGACAAAATCAACTGAGGAGACGCATAGAGACTGCTATTGGGCTGTTGGAACAATTTCAAAACTGGTTGTCCTCAGTCGGCGGCACACTGGAACTCTGAGGAGCCGGCTGACCGCCGCAGTGGCGATAACTAACCGCTTTTCGTGGCAAACAGCGCGGTGTTTGTTGGCCTATAACATTTTGCCACTTTGGATTAGGGCCAATAAAATAATCAAGGATGCCTCTGTCCGTTGTTTCATTTTGTTTTTTACTTGCTTGTTTGCATCGAATTCACACTACCTAAGTGAACGATTTAAATTTGTAGTTGTAAGAGATGTATGTTGCTCTTGTTGAGCCGCACCTTTGTTTCGGGTGCTAGCACATGCAACGAATGATGATATGTAACATTTAATCCGTAACTTCGGTAAGGCTCCCTGGACTCACATCTATGATGCATGGTCTTTCTCAGTTTATTTCAGATTGTCGAACAGTGTCTTCCGGGGCCGAGCTCGATGATTTGTTCAGGAACCTATATCGGACCTTTGGTGCTGAGACTGGCGCTTTATCCTGCATAGGGTCTCCTTCTAAGTTATTGAACTTTTCAAAAGTGGTAGGCTCCTCTAATCCGGAATTTGTAAAAACTTACATCGAGAATAATTTTATCCTTTACGATCCAGCTGCCAAAAAGAGCCTAAAGAGCTTAGCACCCTTTTCTTGGGAGGAATGCCGCTTAGAAGCATTTGGGGATCCACGGGCACTTAATGTTCTCAATGTTGCCGACGATTTTGGTTACAAGAACGGTTTTGTCGTTCCCATCCATAGCGGGTTGGGAAATTTCTCTGTGGTGACATTCACTGGATCTGACCTCGATCTTAACGCCACAACGCGAGGCTCTCTTCATTTGATTGGCATTTATTATCACTTAGCTTTAGAGCGTCTCGCGTTGATTGATGCGGCTCAAGCTAGACCCGATTTGACCCCGAGGCAGATAGAGGTAATGCGATGGGTTTCGGCCGGAAAGACTGACTGGGAGATCGGCCGTATTTTGTCTATCAGCGAAGCAACGGTCAATCGACACGTCGAGCTAGCTAAGGAGCGTATCGGTGTACGCACGCGCGCTCAAGCAATCGTCGAATGCCTGGTTAATGGCTTTGTGAACTTGTAATCGAGGCGCCCCTGCCCCGAACCCTCTAGCAAATTTGGCATGTTTGTTGCGAGATACTCTCGGGTTCGCACTCGGGAGGCCCGAAATGATACACGCGGTCACATCGGCAAATAGGCAGTTGTACACCAAGCAACTCAAAGCCATGCACAAGATGAGGTACGACTTCTATGTGTTGCAAAGAGGTTGGACTGATGGCCTTACGATACATGATGAGTGCGAGTATGACGAATTTGATCGGGCCGATACCGTATATCTCATGAATCTTGATCATGATGGGGAAATCAAATCGACTTTTCGATTGATGCCCACGATTGAGTATTATTTGCTTGAGAAGCTCCCCCATTTTGTGGACGGACCGGTCCCTAAGGGCAACCATATTTGGGATATGACACGCTGGATTATCGCGCCGTCGTTTCGCAAGTCTAGCGGCCAGAAGCGCTTTAAGACACAGGGCGAGTTGACATGCGGCTTGTTTGAGTTTGCGGCCACACGGGGCATCACCCACTATACAACTTTAATGGATACAGCATTTTTGCCTGCCGTTGAGCAAGCTGGTTGGCGGTATGAGCTGTTGGGTCTTCCAGTACCTTATGGGGAGAGGGGGGAGTCCGCCATTGCGGTTATTATTGACGTTGGTCCCAAAGCATTGGCTCACAATCGCACGTTCTATGGGATCGATTACTCCGTCCTATTCGAATCCCCTCCCCCTAGGCTCGGGGAATGCCTAGAAGATGTTTTGGCACGACTAAATGTGATGGAGACGATTGAGAGAATTCCCGATCGTGAAGCGAGAGTCTCTGCTTGGGGTGCTGTCACCAAGCAATTCAGTGTTCCTCAATTGCTTTAGATTTCCTCCGATGAGGCCGGGCGCACTTCTGGAACTGAAGTACTTTCGCAAGTTCCTTTGCTTGATCGATTGCAACCATGACACCTTCATGGTTTTCAACCTCAAACAGTCGCTTTAACATCCGCGACAATATGATCGCGTCGCTCGGTCCGACTGGTCCCAAACATTGCAGTGCCGTCCGTATGACGCTCATGACAGGATCACTCGGTATTTGGTGGGTTTTTACATCATCAAAGCTGTTCTGATGCGCCACTGACTCGTGTTTATAGTTGTCGTTGACAGGTGTAGCAGGGGAAAAAAAAATCATATTCGTTGCCTACACAAGCTGGTTGGCTCTTGTTTAGGCCCGTTTGCGCACATTTTATTTGGTGAGAATCCACCAATAACCAACCATTTCTTACTGCCAGTTAAGTTCTCCCATCTAGCCCGTTTGATCTGATCAGGCCATTTTGCGCTTGCCAAACAATTGAGGTTACTATGTCGGGAAGCACAGCAAGAAACTCACTATTTCCCATCACCCAGACCAACGTAGAGCAGGTCTTCGGTTATATTTTTGCCCCGTGGGTTAAAGAATTAGGCTTCAAAGACTTCACCGTGTCAGAAGGGTATTGCAGTGTCATTCTACCCCTATCGAGTAAGGTCAAGTTTGTGACAGGCTCGATGTGCGGCCAGGCGATTATGGCTGGCATCGATACCGCATCTGGACTTGCTTCAGGTACGACTGAACGTATCGGCAAGGGTACGGTTTACCAACACACTCACTTTCTGTCTCCAGCGGCGAATGACGATTATCTTTTTAAGGCAATTGTGGGGAGTTTTCGCTCAACGCGAGCTTATGTGGAGTGTGATGTCGTGTCTGTCAGGACGTTGGAGCTCGTTGCGCGGGGCGTCAGCGAGTTTGCCTATTAGTTGCCAAATGTCGTCATTTCTAATCGTTCTGATGACAGACAGGGGGCCCGGCCCCACGGAAATTACCTTAGCTGCGATCTCTTCAACAAGGAAATGACTGGAATGGTCGAGAGTTATGGCGATCTGAAACTATATTTCGTTGGAAGCGGGGAAGTTTCCGAAGGCAATACGATCGACGATTGGGATGGATTCAGTAAGACCCTCGTCGCAGCTACGAGCCGACGAAATGCTCTCTTGGTCGCGAAACTTTATGATCAAAATAAAGCATTGCCGGGTACTTTAGAATGGGAAGGCCAACCCATAACCATGGTTAGCTTTAAGGATCCAAACACGGGCCGCTATCTCTAATCAATGCACTTGGCGACTCACGTATCCTATAGTCTGCTCTCCTGATGTTGAACGTTTAAGCATTCAAGTCTGACCTGACATCATCCGTTTTGGTGGATTCTCCCAATAGCAGATGAAAAATCGCAGTCTATGAAGGAGCATGGACAGTTCTTTCAACCTAGCTAAGTTGTTAGTTTTAGCGGGACTAGTCGTCTTTGTGGGATTGATTTTCCTAGTTTATACGTCGTTGCGCTTGCTTGACGGGCCAAATAGCAAAGAAGATCGCGATACAGATTAGATTGTTCGCATTAGCTTTTCTGTTTGTTCGTTTCCCAACGGCCTAATTAGTTGTTCAGGGCCATAAGAATGGTCGGCTTGGGACAGACAGCGGTTTAAGCAAATGGCCAATCCGCTTGTCCAGCAATGGCAAGTGTTCGGGCAAGACAGCCAGGGAGTATGGTCACATGAGACTTACATACAGTGTGCAGACAAATCGCTTATCGAGCCGCAATGATGATTGACCGCAGCTTGCAAGATTAGTTGGCCAGTGATTGCACGGCAAAGGCGTCGTGATGGCGTTCTTGTTGGCTTGAACGCTTAAAAATCAACGACGCCATGCCACTTCAAGAAAGTCTGGTTTTGGCAATAGCTGGCCCAAAGCGGACAATTAGTTCCCTAATCAATAGAAAATTTGGCCTTTCTTTCGAGAATGGCGAGACAAAGCGTACATCTATGAACGGCCATAACCATCTGCCTCTTGTTATCGGCTCAGACGCACTGAAAGCTGCCATCATGCCTACATCACGCGGCATGGCTGGCCTGCCCAGCTGCAATACAACTGCAATGCCCGGATGGAGTCAGTTCAATGCGCTTGCGTTGCATGCAACACAGCGAAGGTTATATCCAGTCACTGCGACCGATGGTCTTGAACCGTCGATATGTTATGGAGTGAAGACTATCATCGGAGGCAAAGATGACAACCGGTAAGATTCAACTACCGCCATCATTGGTGGAAGCGGTGAAAAATACGCGTGTAATCCCTTTCTTGGGAGCCGGCGCATCTAAAGAAGCTACCGACAGCGGAGGAAATCGTCCACCTGATGGAAACCAGCTTCGAGATATACTGGCGACGCATTTCTTCGGAAGGGATATCCCTAATCGAGATCTTATGGCGGTCGCAGAGATGGCGATCCAATCATCCGGCGGGCAATCTCTTGTGTTCGAGGAGGTCCGAAAAGCTCTCGATAACTTCAATCCTGGTGATGCGCACCGCGGGCTTGCTGAATTTAATTGGCGCGCGATCGCCACAACTAATTACGATTTGCTCGTTGAACGTGCATATAGCAGCGTGAAACATCGGAGGCAAAATCTAGTCCGTTTTGTCAAGGATGACGAGCCGATTGAGGGCCGACTTCAGGATACAGCAAAGCCCCTTCAATATCTAAAGCTACATGGGTGCCTCGAACATATTCATGACAGCGACATTCCGCCGATCTTAAGCAAAGAAAGCTATTCGAGATATTCGGCCAATCGAACCAGACTTTTTAGTCGTTTAGAGGGCTTCGCTCATGAAAGCACAATTCTGTTTATTGGCTATCAGCTCGACGATCCACATTTGCGTAACCTTATTTATAAGATAGCGCCGGGAAAACGCCCGCGGTGGTTCATGGTGCTACCCGACGCTGAAGACTATGATATCGACTATTGGGCAACTCAGAATGTTGGCATTATTAAAGCGCGTTTTGGCGAGATGATGACCGCCCTTCAAGATGCGATTCCGCCGCTTTTCCGACAGCTCGCGCCTTCAACGCAGACGGCTGACTTTCCTATCAGGAAGCATTTTCAAACCAACGAAGTCGAGTCAGATAAGCTCAGAAACGCGCTTGCTCGTGATTTCACCTTCATCCACTCAGCAATGCCCTCCGAAATGCAATCCCCAGAGCTCTTCTATCAAGGCTATGACTCGGGCTGGGGCGCAGTTCTTGCGCGTTACGATGTTCGCCGGAAGGTAGAAGAGGTTTTGTTGTTTAAGGCTGTCTTGGAGAAGGAGGATCCGTCGGGGCCGAGCATATTGGTGATTCGCGGCACGGCGGGAGCCGGGAAAACGGTCGCTTTGAAACGAACAGCATTCGAAGCTGCCACTGGCCTTGATGCTCTTGTTCTTTGGCTCAACGATGGTGGCGCAGCTAGTTTCGAGGTTCTCGAAGAGCTTTACATGCTCAGCCAGAAGCCAATCTATCTATTCATCGACCAGCTAGGGTTCAGAGTTCAGCAAGTGCTTTCCCTTCTGAGGGCAGCAAAAGCAAGCTCCCTGCCTTTGATAATTGTCGGTGCTGAGCGAGACGCCGACTGGAGTACATATTGCGGTGTGCTCGACGCAGAATTTCCGGCAGAGTTCCTCAGAGTCGGTAATTTGTCGCAGGACGAAGTCGAAGGGTTGCTCGACCTTCTTGATCGTCACAACTGCCTTGGGCTTCTCAAATCTCTGACGCGCGCCGAACAAATCAATCGGTTTATGGACAAAAACCGTGCTGACCGGCAGTTGCTTGTTGCCCTGCACGAACTTACACAGGGAAAGCCTTTTGAGACTATAATCTTGGAGGAACATCAGCGGATTTTTCCGCCAGAGGCGCAGCAGCTTTACCTTGACATTGCAACATTGCACCAATTCTCGGTCAACGTGCGTGCCGGTATTATCTCGCGCCTTTCTGGCATTTCGTTCGAGGAGTTTCAGCAGAAATTCTTAGAGCCCTTGCGGAATATCGTTAGGGTAGAAGAAGATCCGTATTCAGGAGATCTTCGCTATCTAACTAGGCATCCGCGAGTAGCTGCGATCGTCTTTCGCGAGACCTGTCCATCAGACGCAGAGAAGGCGAGTCAGCTGATCAGAATCGTGGAATGTCTCGACGCTGGGTATTCGGTTGATAAGCGAGCACTCGAAGACATATGCCGCGGCCGCACTCTTGCCGAGCAGTTCTCGTCGATAGACGAGGCACGGTCCGTGTTGGAAGCCGCAACGAAAGCGGCGCCTAAGCAGGCATTTTTGTTCCAGCAGTGGGCCCTTCTTGAGTCTAACCATTCCCACGGCTCGTTCTTGGACGCAGAGCGTCTTGCTGCGGAAGCACTCGATATCGAGAAAGGCAGTAAGTCGATCCTCCATACACAGGCGGAGATAGATCGGAAAAGAGCGAATGCTGAGACTTCGCCTCTGCTAAAAGACTCCTTGCGGAGGCGTGCGCGAGAACGATTGGCAAAGATGCCCCGGAACGATAGATTTGCAACTTCGAGCCGCTGCAAGCTGCTCGTCGACGAGCTTGTCGATCTTGCCTCGCGTTTTGGCGATTCCGGTTTGGCGTCTGACGCAATCCAATATGAAGAGCAGTTGCGCATTACCGAAACTGCAATCATGCAAGCACAGCAGAACTATCCCGACGATCCCGACATAGATCAGGTCGAAGCGCGATTTAGAAGTGAGATTGATCAGGAAGACAAAGCCCTTAAGGCGCTCGAGCAGGCGCTTTCGTCGGGCGCTCGCGGATCTGGCACGCCTGTTCGAATCGCAAAGATGTATGAGGCTCGAGGGCGGTGGAATGAAGCAAGCAAAACCCTTCAGGAAGCACTAGCGCGCAGCCCGGACGATAAGCAGCTAAACTCGGCCATGGCGCATCATCTAATGAAGCTCGCACAACCAGACTTTGACACGATCACTAATTACCTCCGTAAAAGCTTCACAATGGGGGACCGTGCCTTCGAAAATAGGTTTGATCTTGCTCAGCTCCAGTTCCTGCGCGGCGCGTTCGTAGAATGCCGCAGCCTATTCGCCGAAATCGATGAAAAGGCACCTCATGAATTCCGGAAAGTAACTCCACGCTCCGACAACGTTTTTACCGCATTGCTTCCGAGCTATCGGGGAACCATCACGTCGTTAAAACCGAATTTTGCATTCATCCGCAGCACGGCATACATCGATAATATCTACGGGAATCGATCGATGTCCAATGAGGATAGTTTTGATGATCTGAGCATAGGTGAAGAGGTGAGCTTCCGTCTACGGTTCAACCGGAGCGGGCCTACTGCGGTGAATATCCAGCCAATTCATTAACTTTCGAGCGGTTCTATAGTGCGCACGAAATTTGCAAGGCTCAAGGCGTGCGGCTAAGCGTACTAACAAGTGATTTGAGTCGAGTCGGGTTTGCCTCGGTAAGTTTCGGTCCTAGCTAAAGCCGGGCCTTGAAGAACTTAGCTTGACACGTATCGAAGTATTCGTCCCCCCCCTTGTGCTAGGTTCTGAATGGCTGGCAGCGCTCAGACCTTCGGCAATTGAGCTCACAACGTCCAATAATGGCGGATACTGTTGGAAAACTCCCCATCCGTGCTGACACGGAAATTCAGCGAATTGTAAAAGAAATGGCTGATCGGCGGGAAACATCCATCAGATCAGGCTGGGAGCGCCAGTGAGTGCCCAATGAAAAACTCGTGCCCCCCGCCTCGATTGTTGTAATCGAACTCAGCGGCCCAATTTTGCTTCATAATTACTAAAGAGTCGACTTTTTCAACAGTGTCGGCGCAAAGCAGACCATACGACAAGATTCGTAATTGATGTTTGCGGACCGAAGGGGTGAAAGGTTGTCCTTGAGGCGGCGGTTGTGAGCAGGGAACATTTCTTGAAGTTGGCTGTCCGCTTTTCTGTCCCGGCTGAGCGCCGCAGCGGCGATAACTGACCGCTTTTCGTGGCAAACCGCGCGGTGTTTGGTGGCTTATAACAGACGCTGCAAGCGGTAACCTGGGCGTCATCGCCACTAACGTTAGGCTGTACATGTCGCTTTCACCGTAGGGGCTTTGCTGGCTATTCTTGTGCATTGAGGTTCGGGTCCGTTTTTCAGCCGCGCTGTTGAGGCTTTGTTATTCCAAGTTGAGGTTCAGGGTAAGCGTCTGGTCTGACACGCCTTGACCGATCAAGCGGGCTGTGGCGCGACGGCGGGCTTCCAGTTCCACGGCAACAGCTCGTGGAGGCGTCTGTTGGGATGGTCGTCGATACGGGGAAGGATGTCAGCGAGCCAGGCTTCGGGGTCGATGTCGTTGAGCTTTGCGGTTTCGATCAGGGAGTAGATGGCAGCAGCACGTTGCCCACCAGTGTCGGATCCTGCGAACAGCCAGTTCTTGCGGCCTACGGCGAGGCCACGGATAGCGCGCTCTGCGATATTGTTGTCGATCTCGAGTGTGCCGTCATCCAAGTATCGCGACAGAGCCGTGAACCGCGACAGTGCATAGCGGATAGCAACGGCTAGATCGCCGCCCTTGGGGATGCGGGTGAGCTGTTGTTCCAGCCAAGCTTGGAACGCAGCCATCAGCGGGGTAGCTTTTGCTTGGCGGATGGCTTTGCGCTGATCTGGAGGATGACCGCGTGCTTCAGCTTCGACACCATAAAGTGCCGCGATTTGTTTGATGGCCTCGCCCGCGATGGGTGAAGCTGTAGCTGTGTGGATATCGAAGAACTTACGCCGTACATGGGCCATACACGCCACTTCTTGAACCTTGGCGGGCTCATTTGATTTAGCCGGTGCATAAAGGGGATTGAACCCGGCATAGCCATCAGCATGGAGATGACCAGCGAACGAGGCCAGATGGCCGACTGGATGCTCACCCTTCCGGTCAGGGCTATAATAATAGACCGCAGCAGGTGGTCGTTCGCCACCATGACCTCGCTCATCACGCACATAGGCCCATAGCCTGCCAGTTTTGGTCTTGCCTGCACCTCGGGCAAGCACACTGACGGGCGTATCATCGCCGTGAAGCACAGGAGAAGTCATAACGTCCTTGGCCAGAAGATCGATCAGTGGGGTTAGGATCTTGGCCACATGCCCCACATCATCGGTCAGGCTAGAACGGTCTATATCAATGCCAGAGCGGGCATAGATCTCACTTTGACGATAAAGCGGGAGATGATTGGCATATTTGGCGACGACGACATGGGCCAAGAGATTAGGCCCATGGCGCAGACGTCGCGCCAACAAGCCCGTAGCAGGTGCCTGCACGATGGTGTCGCATACCCGGCATGAGAACTTCGGCCGTACATGGCGGATAACCTTCCAGCTCTCGGGAACATATTCCAGCACTTCAGTGACGTCTTCACCCATTTGGCGCATCTGTTTGCCACATGACGGGCAGCCGCAAGCACCATCAGCGTTATGAGCTAGATCCGGGGCATGCTCCACGCTTTCACGCGGGAGATGCTCTGGTAAGGGACGCCGCGCTGGCTTGCCTTTGTGTTCGGGCAACACGCCTTCAACTGGGACAACAGGTACCATCGATGCCTTGGCTTGTGCGTCCTCTAATTCCAGATCATCTAACGCCAACTCAAGCTGGGCCAGCAAGGCCTTGTCCTTCTCAGACGTTGACCCGAACGCCAAGCGCTTCATCCGTGCGATTTGAAGCTTCAGCTTCTCAACCAGGAAGTCTGTTGCGTTAAGCTGGGCGATCAAGGCTGCATTCTCAGCCATCAACGCGTCGCGCTCTGCTAAGAGCGCAGCTAGCTTAGCGCTGTCATCGCCTGTAAGGGTGGATCGCTCAACGGCTTGTTTAGGTGTTGATATTGGGCGCTTTTTCACCCGAAGACACTAGCTGATTTGACTGTTTCGGGCCAGCATAATTGCCTGATTCATAGCCCTTTTTACAGCTATCCCGCCACCTCAGGACGCCATGTCCGCTCTGGTCTGCGCCAGTCCAGACCCTCGACCAGCATCGATAATTGAGCCGCCGTCATCGGGGCCACACCATCCTTAGTCTGGGGCCAGATGAACCGACCACGCTCCAACCGCTTGGCATAAAGCGCCCAGCCAGACCCGTCCCAACACAGCACTTTCATCAATGTTGCACGCTTACCCCGGAACACGAACAACGCCCCACATAATGGATCTTGGCCTAGCGCTTCCTGCACCACCATCGACAAGCCCGTCATCCCTTTGCGCATATCAACCGGCTTACATGCCAAGAACACGCGCGCACCCTGGGGCGGGCCGATCATCGGCCAACAGCCCGCAAAGCACCAAGAACAGTCTCCAACGCCGACCGCTCAATGTCCGGCCCAACCAGCACGCGTACGTCCGGTCCAAGCATGATCTCGATGCGCGAGCACGGCCCCACTTGCAACCGAGGCTCTGCTCGTGAAACAACCGGTTCAGCCGCCTCGATCATCGCAACCGGCGCGAACCCCTCGCTGCCGCCATATCCAAACAACCCAAGCCGCGCCTGTCTGCGCCACTGGAACAGCAGGCTCGTCGCCACGCCATGACGTTCACCCACCTCTTTGACCGTGATGCCTTCGGCAAACGTCTCGGCAACCAACCGGACCTTGTCCTCCCGGCTCCATCGCCGGCGACGCTCCACTGCGCCCAAAACCGATACCCGCATGAAGACTCCTTACGTCCATCCGTAAGGCCTCTCCTCAACATCAACGCCCATCAACGCAAGGCGGATCAGACCGGACGCTTACGGTTCAGGGGTGGAGGTTCATTAAGGCAAAGGCACCTAGCGCTAATGCGATAGTTGTCAGGATCGTCATGACAATCCGCCGGATAGCGCCCAAAACGATGCTTGCGGTCAGGGTGCCCATTGATATCATTTGAGCATTTATTGAATTAGGTTGAGCGCCGTGTGCCAGCCCTATGAGTCCCCTGATCGAAGCAAGTGTTGCATCCCAATCAAGACCCATGATCCCCACACTGGCGGAGCCGATTCCAAGTGCGCTAACGAGCAGAGCGGTATTTTTGGACTTTGGGTGCATGGTTGGTTCTTAGTTTTTGTTATTATGGGTCGTGTTTGATCTTTTCTGATTAGATGGCCACTGGTCAGTTGGTAGCTTTCCTGCACTTATCAGCCTTCTACGGATGTCCGGGTCGTATTTCTTTCCGCTAGGCAGGAAATAGGGTCGTAACGACCGGTACGCTTTTGTGCCAGGCGAGAATTCTATGAGGCCAGTCTCTATTTGGATAAGTAGTTCAGGTATGCTAAGTCTCGCTGATGCTGGCTTTAGTTTTCCTGCTTTGATCAATCTCTCGCGGACATCCGCGCGGTAGCTTTTGCCCTTTGGCGAGAAGAAACTAGTGAGGATCTTATAGGTTTCGCTTCTTGTTTTGAAAGGGTCTTCGCCACTCTCCACTTTGATTAATAGCGCTTCTATGTCGTTTCGTTTTCGTTCGGATAGCTTGCCTGCTGCGATCAGTCGTGCGCGTACCTCGGGTCTGTAAGAAGCACTGTTTGGTGAGAAGTATGTTGCCAAATATTGGTAGTTTTTTGAGTTCGGTTGAAACGACACGGTCCCATTCTCTATTTTGTCTAATAGGGCTGTGATGCGTGCGGTTGAATTCCGTGGATTTAATTTTCCTGCCTTGATGAGCCTATCTCGGACGGCGGGCTGATATCTATGACTCTGTGGCGCAACCAATGGAATGAGGTAGCTATAGGCTTCACTACCTGGTTTGAAATCAATTTCGCCGCTTTCAACTTGTTTTAGTATGGTTTCGATCCGGTCGGTAGGGTTTCGGTTAGTCAGTTTTCCCGCTTTGATGAGCCTGTCTCTTAAATCCGGTTTATAGTTTCGACCGGTTGGTCTCACGTAATGGGCTAGTTGGTTGTAAGCCTTTGTTCCAGCCTTGTAGTCGATGTCGCCTGTTTCAATACCTCTCACTATGGCTTCAACATTTAGTCGTGGTCGTTGTCGTGGTGGTTCTGATCTTATCTTTCGTGGGTTCTTCGGCGACAGTTTGCCTGCTTTAACGAGTCGATCTCGTAAGCCTTCGTTGAACCTTCTGGACGCTGGGGACAAGTAAAAACTAAGTCGTTTGTAAAGTGGAGACCCATTGCTAAAGTCTAGCTCACCGGCGACAATTCTGTCGATTAGTTCGCTGACTTGTTCTAGGTTAAGTTTTTCTCTAAGAAGCCCAGCCTCTAGTAGGCGTTTGCGGACCTCTGGTATGTATTGTTGCTTACCTTTTTGAAAATAGGGAGTCAGCCGCTTATAGTTGTCGTTTCCATAGAAAAACTCTAGCTCACCGATTTCTATACGGCGAAGTAGCTCCATGTCAGCTGCGATTCTTGAGGGTGTGGTTCTTTCTATATGTCTTATGGCACCGCATGCTATAAGCCTCGCGCGAACATCATTTCTGAAGTTGTGCCTGGATGGGTTTATGTAGCTTTTAATGAAGTGATAGTCCGGCGTATTCGTTTGCAGCTTAACTATTCCGGCCTCTAGATTTGAGAGTAATTGTTCAAGTCTTTGTTCTTTGGTGAGCCCGAACATTTCAGTGAGATCTATTGAGGCCCGTTCGATAGACCTCGATGCGTCTATCACATTGAATAGTGCTATTCCCGCAGTCGTTATATATCGTCTGGGCAGCGCTATGACCTCAATTATCGGGGGACTTTTGATAGATGGTGTATTGGGTTGAAGTTCCTGATCGAACGCTTTCGCGTCGGCCAAAGCGTGTGCGGTTAAGCTCAGATCTTCTGGCGAATATTTGTCTTGTAGCCCCCCGAGGAATTTTGCAGCAAAGTTACGATTGGCTGCTGCAGCTATCGCTACAGCGTCTACAGCATAATAATAGTTTCCGGTTGGTTTGGCTGCGGCTGTGCGGACAAGCCGCCCAATTTTTTGCACGGCGTTTCTGTAGTTGTAAGGGTTCCATGCACAATCAAACCCATTTGCGAGCTGAGGGTAGTCAAATCCTGCTCTTAGCCGATAGACGACACAGATGACTTTCACTTTGCCATTCAGATCTCTAAAAGAATTGAGTGTTTCTTGTGCGCGTTTTTCTTCCACGCTTTGACTTTTATCTCCCAGGAAGGTTCCAGCGTAATTTGGATCATCAAATAGCTTGTTAATATAATCAGCGCAGTCTTTGGCATATCGCTGATTAGGTACCCAGAATATGGCTTTTTCGCCAGAATGCTTTGAGCGATATATTTCGGCCATAAGCATGTAGCGATGCTTCACTAAAGTAGGAATATCTGTTGTTTTCAGCGGCCGTCCGAGTAATTCTTGGACCTGGCGTTCGAGCTCCTCGAACGTCTGCTCTGCTGTGTCCGCTTCGATGTTCATCGTCTCAGTCTGGGCTGCTACCAGCTCCCGTACCGTTGGAGACTCGTTGTTGAGTTTTAGCTTCATATTGAGGCTGCAGTCGACCCGGATAAGCTGTGTTTGGTTAAGTGATCCCCGTGCAAATGCGGCGTTGTAACTATAATAGGCGGTGTTCCCCCCGCGAGCCCCCATGATTTTTTCATCGAGGTTCCACGGCGTGGCTGAGATCCACAGGACTTTTGTCGCCGTGGCCTTTATTAATGGGAAGGAGACTTTGTCCGGTCCAGAGTTTTTAACGCCTCCAATGTGGCATTCGTCAACTAAAGCTAGGTGCCTTGGGAGTGGGTCGTCGGCCGGGCGGCGTTTCACCATGGCGACATAAGCTTGCCATGTCATAAAATTCCACTTGATGTTTGGGTCTATTAGCCCGGCATACATCATGCCTTCAATTTCTTGCTTGGTTTGTTCCACAAGCTCGGTTGTGTTCACCATGTAATAGACATCGGAGATTCCAAGTTCGTCTGCGATCAAAGCTAATACGAGGGTTTTGCCAGTCGCCGTAGGCGCTTCAAGATAACCGTGCTGGCTCGTTTGAAGGATCGTGACTATCTCTTCTGTAAGCCGGATTTGATAATCGTGGGGAGTTACATGTTGATATTTCGCACTATGGGAGCCGATTCCTTCAGGTGTTCCTCCCAAAGGCTTTGCTGATCTATCTTTTTCAGGAGATTGCGTGTTTAGCATAGCGTTTAATGTCCCCCGCTGCTGGTTTCGGACGTGGAAATTTACTCTGTTCATTGCTGGTCCCAGCTCCTTTAAATTGGCCTTTGGCTTAGTCGTTCGCCGGCCAATCGATTTGTGGACGCACCGGAGCCGGCCGCATCGCATAGCGGACATCAAGGTGAGGCATGACGCTATTGGTCGTTTCGGCATGCCGGCCTTGCCCCTGCGTCCGCACGGTCACCGCCTTTGCTTGCACTGATGTAGGCGTCGATTGGGCTGTAGCTGCCACTTGAGCCTTTAGTGTTGCCTCTTTGGCCTTTCGCTCTTTGATCTCGCGCTTTTTGGCGTCTGTAATTGCCTTTTGCTGAAGCCGTAGTTCTTCATTGAGATAATCCACCCCACGGAAGTAGTCCGTTTGGTAGGGCGTATCTCTGACGGCCCCACCTAATGCCTCTAGGTCTGCTCGCAGATTCATCACTGCTTTGACTTTTTCGTGTGGCTGACGGGCGCCACCTACCGCTTGCTCCAATCGAGCGCGGATCTCTTCTGGTCTGATGTTATCGATAGTGAACATCTCCGCGTCCCTTAGGTCTCGACTTGAGTTTCTTGGTTGAGGGTTGAATCCGCAATTGAAGTGCTTCGTCTAGAATGAAGTCCAGCTATTGATCCTTCCGCTTTCACCGTCTTGAGCTTAGCAATCGCCATTACCGAAACCCCGACTGGGAGATTGGCTTTTCGCAACAGGTATCTCTCAGAACCAAAAAGCTTTGTGAGGAACGCATTGGCGGCTTGCCCAGGCATGGACACGTCGCCAGACGGTGAATGCCGCCCTGGGAGCAGGTTACCGATCAGCCGAGCGACCAAAATCACAGGGAAAAGAATCGTATTGAAATAGGTAATCCGTTCGATCTCGAACCCCGTTTCCCGCAAGACGCGGTCGAGGCCATTTTTGGTATAGCGGCGACAATGATGGTGGGTTCGGTCGTGATCGCTCCACAAGAGGTTGAATGCTGGGACTGTGATCAGAACTCGTCCATCGGGCTTGAGTAGCGTTGCGACATATTTTAGTGCGCTTGCATCCTCTAAAATGTGCTCGAGGACATCTAGCAACAGGATTAGATCGCTTTGGGCTATTGCCGGCATATCATCTGGCAAAGAGCCTCCCTGAACCTCCAGCCCACTCCGCTCGATGGCGCGTTGACGTGAGAGCGGATCTTGCTCGACGGCCGTTACACTTCCACCTTTCTTGGCTGCGATCGCCTGCAGCATCGGAAGGTTTCCCCCGGCCCCTGCCCCAATCTCAACGATATGCGCGTGCGAAGGGATTGGGATCTGCCCGATGATATCCCGAATGATCGCGCGGCGGCCGACAAACCACCAATGCGTCGTATCAATCGAAAGCGCTTCGTAGGCTTCAGGCGTCATTCCATGAACCCCTTTTCCAGTTGGTGGTTTTGAATAGGTTCATCGATCACCCCACTCTGGTCGTTTCGAACGGATTGATCGTCTTTTCGAGCGCCGCCAGCAGATCGAGTGTTGGATGCGTGAGAGCCGTGAGAACTTCATCGACGAAATCAAGGAAGGCTTGGTTCGGGACAGGATCTTCGCGTGTCGGGACTTGGATTGCGTTTACACGGTCCCTGTGAATGACCAATAGTGGCGCAGCTCGCCTTGCGTGTGCCTGGGTAATCTCTTTGGCCGTGTCGTAGTCTTCGACATGGATCCCCATTACATCAATGTAGATGATACGCGTGGCGTCTGTTGGCTTATGCCAAGCCTTGATGATGTAGTCGGGTCTAAATAGGGCTCCATCGTGGCTCAGATCGCTCAATGGCTTGGTTATCGTCATCCAAACCTCAGGGAGTGCATGAGCCGCATAGTTTTGGACGCTGATCAGGATTTCCAGCATGCGTCGATCGCTGCCGCCTTCGACTGGGATCCATGTATCGTAACTGTAGATTGGGTGGGCATGTCCGCGGATTGGCACAATCACGGGATTTTTCGGTTCTAGTTGTCCACACACGTAGAGCACCAAAAATGGGCCATTTGGCGGAACTGCCTGGTCTTTGATTAAACCCCGCGCAGTTGTGGTGCCTTTCTCGACGTAAATCTTTTCGAGATCGTTGGGGTCATCGCCAATGAGAAATTCAGCTCTGTTGGCCGAAGCCGTTTTTGCAGGCGCTAAAAGGTAACCTTGTGGTCTCTTCCCTTCTGGCCACACCCTCCCTTCTTGGGAAATTCTTTTAGAAAGATTACCGCTGCTAACTGGCTTCGGATCAAGAGCCAAAACATCAGCGAGTGGAATGTTTGGGCCCAAGAAGATGCCTGAGGTGACCGCTGCAATTGCTTTCTTCTGTCCATTTATACTGGGAGGTTCAACTGCCGTCTGGAGCCTTTCTTGGACGGGAATGACTTTGTTTAAACCCGCTCTTGCGAGCAGGTGGGCCATAAAGCGTTGCAACACGGGCCAAGTGTAGGTTGCCATTTCCTTGGTTAGCGATAGCTGTGAATCCGCGGCCGGCGCATCATCATCTGCAAATGCGGACAATAGCGCAAAGTCGCTGTCAGCTGTCCCCTTAAGCGGACGCAGCCCACTGCCCTGCCCTGACAAAATCGATTCCTTATCGGGGTCATGGAAGAATGGACAATCTTGATCGTGGAGCATCCTGCTTTGGCCGGTTAGACGTCGCAAGTAGAAGGTGTATCCGTTTTGCAAGCGCACTGGAGCAAGGAGTGGCTTGTCTTTGTCTGAGCCAGCGCAGTCGCAGCTAATCCAACGATCTTGTCCTCTGATTTCACTTAACAGAGTTGTGGCGAGCGCATTTTGAGCTGGCGTGCCCTTGGCGGTATAGGCGCCAATTAGGGCTGCCCGCGCTTCTGGACTTAGTGGCTCACACGCTGATGTGAGATCTTTTGACACGATATGCATGGTTGTGACTTTTGTGGAGCGAACTTTGTCCTCCATCATGCATAGGATTAGGCATTAATAAAGAGCATTGCTCAATAACGTGCACTTTATTTTGATCCAGAGTTTTGTTTTCCGTGCCGTCTCTCTTGATTATTGGCTAATGTCGCCGATCTGTTAACCTTGTTCCCGTACAAATGGGGCGTCGGCCGACTTGAACAATTGGAGTTTCTGGCAATGGCTAAACCCCCTCCCCTTCCCGGCTTTGTCGCCACTTTGTCTATGATTGGGGTTTTAGGCCTGATGATGTCGCTGGGCCCCCAAACCCAATTGATGCTTGCTTTGGACCCAAAAGCGCCGTCGCATTGGTGGTTTACGTTGCTCACCTGGGGCCTTGTTCATGGCTCGATGCTGCATTTCTTTGTCAATATCGCCTATATCGTTCAAGTTGGTCCTTTCTCTTGGGCGGCTGGCGGCGGCGGTTGGCGTAATGTCGCGTCCCTTTGGGCAGTATTCGCTCTTGGAACCCTTGTTGGTGGTCTGGCCTTCTTGGGGTCTGATGCCCAAGGATTGGTGTTGGTTGGAGCCTCGGGCGGTGCCAGTGCAATGGCAGGCTTTTACGTGATTTACGGAACCGTCATTTCGCCCGATGATCGCCGGTATCGCCTTTTTGGACGGGCAATGGTCGAGTTTCTGCTCGGGGCAATTCTTTTGCCGATTTTGATCGCAGCCTTCTTTGATATTCGTATCAGCTGGGAAGCCCATGCAGCGGGATTTGCTTCGGGGCTTTTGGTTGCGTCTTGGGTTGTCCGCAAGCGCAACGCGTCCACGGAAGCTGCCGTTGCCCGTCTTTTGGTTTGAGTCTTGCTGCGGCATCATTTTGGAACCCACGTGCCGGCAACAACTTTGTCGTGCCAGTTGAGATAGGTTGCAATCAGCCGGTCATGGGCTGTTTTTTCAAGCCACCAACGGGCTAGACCCCCACTTGTTTTCGCCTTTTGGTGATAACGGGCTAACAATAGCGCGCTGATTACCGTTTCGACCCCCCTGCTTCGTATCCATTGGTCTAGCAAATCGTGTCGAACCCCTGCCTGCTTGGCCAGTTGTTGCGAGATATCTTGGCTTGTTCCCGTCAATCCCGATAACTTTAAGATTGGCTCGAGATCCTTTCGACTGAGTTCTCGCCTCGCTTTGCCAAATACCATGGCCTTTAGCCGCTCAAGTCGACGTGTTTGGACCGGCTTAACCGCCTCGACAATTACCTCGTTCGAGGTTGGATTACATTGCGTAGCAATACCATTATATGGATTGTTATGATCTAGTAGGGCGCCTTTTTGGGTATCCTGGGATACATTTTTATCGAATTGTTGGAACATCTCCTCTTCGAGGGTACTTGCCTCTGAAGCTAGCTGATCAACTTGTGGGACAACCGCTTTCAACTGATCCAAATGAAGGCGTTCTGGCTTCCAGTTGGGGTTCATCCAGACATATTCTGGGAGTGGGGCCGTAAACAGATCTGCATTGGCACGAATGTAGGCCCTGGCACTTCGGATATGCTTGCAGAGCTGCCGGTGCTCGCGTTGTTCTTGCGTGAATCTTGCAACTGTCTCTTCAAGTTCGCGCAACCGAAGGAGGATCGGGCGCAGCGATAGACCGCTAACTTCATCATGAGCCCTATATGACCGGCCATTGGCGGTCGTAAGGTCAACGACAAGGCCATGGTCTATAAGCCAGTTTAAGGCAGCTTGGCGGCGTTTTGTGGAGCCCATTACGCGATCTAGGTGCATGGTCATGCTTCCGACCCAGACGGGGTTCCCTGCGTCCCAGTGCTCGGATTTAATGAACTTGATGAGATGGTTCAACAAGATCCTCGGACCCTCTGGAATTCCATCTACCCTGCCTTGTGGCGTAGTCGATCTTGTTGGCCAGTCGGTGATAATTCCTTCGACCAGTAGTCTTACTCTTCCGACCTCGCATAGCGCTGCCGCATAGCTGTCCAATGTATCTTGGATTTTAGCCTTCCAATGGGCGCGCAGAGGGGTATTGCGACGTGTGCTAGACATCATCCGCTCCAAAAAAATTGCGCAAAAAATTATTCCCAAACGCGGGTTTTTTGCTTGCATTGATTTTTGGGCTGGGTTAGAAACAAATTGTTCGGGTTTGTTTCGGCATCAGCCCATTGAATTTCAAAAGCCCTCAGCGCGCCAACGCTGGGGGTTTTTTCGTGTCAGTTAGGTGCAAATCATTCTCGCCTCCCCGGCCGGAGCCAATGTCCGTTAGTCGCACGATTCTCTTGTGCGGCCATGAATCGCACTATCCATCGACAGCCGATTCTGACAAGCAAGATTCGTGATTACTTGGGAGTGTTTGTGCAGTTTTACTCAACTAAAGCGCGAATGAGCAATGCTCTAATAATTCGGGTTGTGGGAATCAGGCCGCTCGAAACAGTTTTTTCAATATCGTCTTTGCTAGACTTGGTGATCCGGAACGAATGTCCTTCACCTTTGCCTGTGTCGCGAAGCTTAAAGTCATAAGGGTTGAATGTGGAATTAGTCATCGACTCCAACCAATCATCGAGCTCCTTTTGAACCCACGCGTTTGTGGACAGCCCCTCCCCTGCAGCTTTTGTTCGCATTAGGGTCGATTCCTCGGGCGTTAGCTGAATGCGGACATTCGCTTTTTCGCCAAGGCGCTTGGCGCGCTTGCGGTTACGCCCGCTCTTGGGATCGATAGTGGACGCTATGAGAGTGGTTAGAGACATAGTTTGCGGCAACATCTATCTGGGTGCGAAGTGATTATGAGCTTAGCAATGGGAGTTTGGTTTCGTTAGTCCTTTTTGCCAGTTATCGCACGCAAATTCGGCGCTACTGGGTTGTCGATTCGCAATTCCGGACAAGTTGCGAGTTAGAGGTTGTTTCTCACGCGACGGCCGTCTTCGGGTATGTTATTTAGGGAAACGTCATACCCTGCTTTTTCCAATGCCTCGAGTACGAGCCATCGAACTGAGACACGTCGTTTGGCTGCCGCTACTTTCAGATCCAACCAAAGGTCTTGAGGAATATCCAGTCGCAATGGCTGAGCGTTCCCAAATAGGTCTTCGGGGGGGCGCGCCTTGGCCGCGCCAGCGGCAGCTACCGTCGATAGAGATTTTGACTTAACTGGCTTTACCGCATTTGCTGGGGCTCTCGTCTGAGGCAAATGTTCATTTGGTAATTTGGTGGTTTGAAGCTTTGGCGACGCCCCGCTATCGCTCATTGGCCGTGCGAAGCCCAAATCTGCAGAGACTTCATTAAGTCGACTTGCATCTTCAGGACTTAATCGTTGCGTCGGCCTAGGGGCTGGCATGAACATTGGTGTTGCGGGCTTTGACGTTGTCGTGTTCATATCTCCCTTTCCCTCCCTTATTCTAAAATGTTTTGAACTTACGCTGCATTGGACTGTCCATCTGCGGACGCAAGCACGTCGAGGAGCTCGGTCAGTGCAGCAGCGATCTCCCGCGATGCTTTCGGGTCCCCGTCTGGGTGGGCTGGGGTCGTGCCGGTAAAGTGAATGGCCTGATAGGCAGCCCGTTGAATGATCTCTGTTTTCAGCACAGGCACGCCTGCAGCTTGAATTTCTGCCCGCGCGTGAGCGGCTACTCGGCTGCTCAGGGGCGACATTTGCGTAAAGATTGCTCGAGCTGGAATACGACGCTTCAGCATCTTTTCCGCACGTTGAACAACTTCGTATGTTCTAAACACTTCCTGCAAATCCATTCCTGACACTTTGGTTGGAATTAGCACCAGGTCGCTTTGGGCGATTGCATAGGTTACGGCTTGCGACGCTGCACCCTCGAGGTCTACAAAAACGAGTTGGTAGCTAGCCGCTGCGTCAGAGATTTTATCGAGCAAGTCGCGTTCGGTAATTCCCCCAATGACGTCGACTTTGCACGTGGCTTCGGCTCGTTCACGCCACGCACTGATGTGTCCATTTGGGTCCGCATCGAGGATAGCCACCCTGCCCCCTTGGCGCGAGAACATATCAGCCAAGCACATTACTGTGGTGGTTTTTCCTACGCCGCCTTTCGTCGAGCATGCGCTAATGACTGCCATTTGCTTTTCCGCCGTTTTGTTCGAGCGCCCAAATGCGCCTTTGGTTAATTGTGCAAACACTCAAATGTACGAAGCGCTGTTTGAGCCTTTGTCCAATTAATCATCTGACCAAAAGATTAAATAATCATTTACGCAATTGGTCAACTAACCGAATTACCTAAAAGGCGTAATGGCAAAAACCCAAATCAGCAAACATATAAATACACAAATGTACATTATGGTGAGCTGCAAGGATGACCTGCAGAACGAACCATGAGCCCGCGTTCATTTGTCTGAAGGATAACCGCTCTAGATGCGCGGTCTATAGCCGAAAAGAGGGCAGGGGCTCTTGAACGGCCCAAATAAAGGCGGCGGTCACGACGGCTGTCCGGCTGGGCTCTTTGCCCGTCACTACGCCAATGCTGCTCTTCAGCAAGTCGACCAGCTCGAGGTCTGATCTATTGAGGGTAATGGTTGTTGTATGCGGAGCCATTTCAGCCCCGGCATCATTCTTAGGAATAAACCCTGATTGCGGATAGGCGTTCAGGAATGGGATCAATTCCGATGCCTTATTCAACTGATGAATATGCGTGCACAGCGGACCAATCATACTCGCAGGGGAGAACATCAGCGTGCTGGCGTTCATGGCTTTAGAAACTGCCTTTACCAGAATTAACTGAAAGGCGGGGTCGTGAGAGATATTTATGATTGTGCGATTCGCGGCCATGCAAGCGAATGATACACTTAGGCTGCAAGAGTCAAGTATCGTAGGAGATTTTGACCATTTTTGGCAAAAAAACACATCGTTACAATGCTACCAGCTGGTTTAATCTGGCATCATTTGCGGCAATTTGAATGGATTTTGCCATTGCGATCTGTTCCTCGTGGGGAAGGGCGGCGAGGTCCAGAAGAATTGTTGCGAGGATCCCCGTAGCCACACTTGAAGCGCGCAAAGTTTCAAGATGGCTTTGGGTGGCTTCAGCTGCGACGTGCAACACCGGCAAATTAGCCCCCGCACATTTGGCGAAATGCGACATCTCAGCCATTGTCCAATGCTCATAGGGTGTTTGCTTTAAGACGCGAGGGCTTCTTAAACCACTGTCCCTGGGCCAGTCTAGCGGCAACTTATCGAGGTTGAATTCCATAAGATGGCCGCGTTTGCGAGTGCACAATTGTTGCAGTGCTTGGCCGATGATTGTCGGCGTTTCGTTTGGCATTTTGAAGTCCCTCCCGTTCGTCACTGCAAAAGAGCATTGCTCACAAGAAAGACTCACAAAATAGTGAAGGTCAAGATTCCCGCTGCGGTTTTTCCGTGAAAATCTCGCGCGGTGATAAGCAAGATCTTCGCGCACTACCCGTATTATGCGCCCGGCAATGTCCCGATCTAGTCTTTGGCATCAAATCTTGTCTGCAGAGTTTACAGCGCCACTGCATAAACTGCGTTCTCGAGGCAGAAAGCGCGCCGTCACGACTGGTAATGCGGGCAGGGGAGACACTTTGGATGTGCGCGCACAATCTCGCGCAAAATGTGTGACACGCTGGCTCAAAATTCTTAAAACCTAAGCCTGCGTGCGTGCATTTGCCTTCCCAATTCAGATAGTGTTGTTACGTAACCCATTGTAGCAAATAGCAATTATTGACGAAGTGTTAATTCCGTCGCCTTTGGGCCCTGCGCAATTCCGCGCTTGATTAGGGTTCGAAGAAATGAACATCAAACAAAAATTGGGCTTAGGTGTCCAAGCCGTACGTGCGAATGTCGGGAAATTTGCCGCTGCAGCTGCTGTGGTGGCCGTTATGGTTGCTGAGCCAGCCTTGGCAGGTACAGACACCACCTTCGCGAGTGCCACCACCTCGATCACTAACTACACCACGGGCTCGTTGGGTAAGTTGGCTGCTGTTGCCACCGTGGCATTCGGCTTGGTCGGCGTGATCGCACGCTTTGACTGGAAACTCATCGCAGCAGGTGTTGGAGTTGGTTTGGCAGCGTCGACAGGCCCAGGCATCGTTTCAGCCATGGTGACCGCACTGATCTGATCAACCCGCAGGCTGCATCAATGCCTGCATTTCGGCCACTCTCGCAATGCAATCGAACGGAGCAGACCAGTCGTGGAGGTCTGGCACAGGCAGCATCAAAGCCTCGTGCGGTCGTTCGGTCTCAATTCAAGTAGCGGTCGGTTTGGCATCTATCAGCTTGCTTTTCAAAACTCGATTGAAGGGCAGCCTCAATGAAAGCAAACTTCCTAGTACTTTCGCTTTGCGTCGGACTGTTGATGTCGTCTTTGCTCATCGCAGAGCCCGCATTTGCGGGTACTGACACGACGTTCAATAGCGCAACCAATTCCATCAGAAACTACGCACAAGGCTCCCTCGGGAAGTTGGCCGCAGTGGCAACTGTCGCCTTTGGCCTGGTTGGCGTCATTGCACGCTTTGACTGGAAGCTCATCGCCGCTGGCGTGGGTGTCGGCCTCGCCGCCTCCACAGGTCCAGGCATCGTTTCAGCAATGGTCACAGCACTGATCTGAATAAATCGCCGGCTGAACTTCAGCCTGCACCAATACTCTCTCGCTTTGAGATCAAACGGAACCAACCAGTCGTGGAGGTTTCGCACAGGCAGCATCAAAGCCTTGTGCGTCCGTCTTTAGAGGCTCGCGGGAGTGACACAAGTTTCTAGGCGCATGTGCGCTAAACTGGCACCGGAGCATCAGGCCGCGTCAGTTTCAAGTTTGAGACAAGGAGTGGCCCTATGTCGGAAATGGGTGTTCGAGTACCCCAAAGGCTTGATGATGCTGAGCGCATTCTCATCTTTTCGATGGATGAGTTTATCGGCTTCATCATAACTTTTGGAACTGGCTTAGCTTTAGGTAATGCGTTGCTTGCCCTTGGCGCGAGTCTTGGAGTCTTGTTCGGACTTCGCCAGCTCAAAGCAGGCGCTGGCTTGGGTGGCGGACTTCGCTGGATGTTCTGGAACGGCCTTGGCGATTACTTCCGCATAAGCGCCAGCCCGCCTCCTTATATTCGTCATTGGGTGCTCTGATGGCGACGGTTCTCGATCTCCAACGCCAGGTTCGTGGCCTCAATAATCGAGTGGTGCTCTTGGGCGTGATATGCGCCATCCAAGTTGCCACCATTCTGGTCATTTCGACTATGGTCAAGTTCGGCCAGCCAGAGCGGATCTTGGTCCCAACCCTTCCTGCAGATGTCTATCTCGGCGGCTCAAGGCCATCAGAGCAATATTTGGAATTCCTAACACGTGATGTAGCTCAACTTTACTTGAACCGTCACCCCAACAACACGAGCTATTTTCGTGATGGTGTGTTGCGGGTTGTCGATCCAGCGCGTCAAGGCGAGTTTCGGGCGGCCATGGACGAGGTAGAGGCGCGCAGCGTTCAAAGCCAAGCGGCCACCACCTTTTTCCCGCAAGATATCTTCGTAGATCCTTCGAAGAATTATTCCGAAGTTGGCGGGATCCTAGAGACCTACATCGGGGCTCAAAAGGTTCAATCCCAACAGAAGCGCTACAAGCTTTTCTGGGTTCGTCGCGGCCAAGCCGTATTCCTTGATAGCATTTCTGAGACGGCTGAAGCCGACGCCCCCGGCGCAAAGGCTCAATTCTCAGACGACGCCACAACTGCAGCAAAAGGAGGTGGCCAATGAGACGGGCAATGTTGATTGGTGCATGTTTATGGATCGCATATGCTGGCTCTAGCCAAGCTAAGGATAGCCTAGTTGGTCCAACCGTTGACGGCACTAGCGCGGTTGCTGCCCCCGCTCCTGAAGGGGTGCCGGTCGATCTGCGGCCGAAGTCTGCTGAAACTGCGGCCCCTCGCCAACGTGACCGCTTAGCTGGCGGTCAACGTCCAGGGACCTCTGCACTTCCTCAACCTTCGCCACTGCTTGGAGCACCTGGCGTTTCGCCACGTGTGGTTCCTATGAGCGGGATTGTCCGTTTTGAAGTCCGCGATGGTGACCGGGTTGAGGTCTTGGCCTCAACGCAAGAGCTCACGCGATTGACCTTTGAAGGCGATCGCGCCGTAGCAGCTCGCACGATCGAGAGAGAAGACGGACCATCTGCTCTATTTGAGGCCGATGAAGCAACTGGGGATCTCTATTTGCGGTTGGTCCGGGTTTCTGGTGGCGAGCGCGTTTCCCTCTTTGTGACAATGGAATCTGGCAACACCTATTTGATTGTTGCGGTTGCAACCCTCACACCTGCAACAAGCGTCGTGCTTGCTGGCTTGGACGTGGCCCGTCCCGATGAACCCCAGACCGCACAAGACCCAGAACTTCAATTAGCGGCCTCTGGTCCGAATGACCAAGTCGTATCCTTGATGCGTTCGCTCTATTTGGATGCGCCTTTGGTTGGCTACGTTCGCGCGGCTCAGCGTGGTCGGGGCATGGTTGGTTTGCTTGCCGTGACCCAAGAGACTGTCTTGTCGGGGGACAAATTGGTTGGGCGCGTCTTGGTTGTCCGCAATCCTGAAGATCGCGTCCTGCCCATAGAAATCGAAAAATTAAAAACAAACGGGAAGCGATTGGTCGCTTCAGGCGCTGATGCTTCGACGGTCGGCCCTGGCCAGAGCGTGCGCGTATTTTTGGTGGAGGAGCGGTGATGGCTGGCTTGAGTTTTCAGAACCTTTTTAAGCCACGGCAGAAGACGCCTTTAGCCCAACTCGACAACGGCGAGATGAGTGGTTTTGGCGAAGAGGCGGGTCCAGTTGCCGGTCAAACCGGGATCATGGATGCTGACGACCGTAAGCGTCATGAACGGGTAAGGCTGGGCGTTATCGGCGGGGTATCGATCGGGGCAATTTTGCTCTTGTTTATGATCTTTCCCCCGGGTGCCAAGCCAGTTGGCGAAGATCCAGCGGTCGTCGAAGCGCGTCGCAAACAGACGATGGCTTTGACCCAATCTCCCCGTGCGGACACGGATTGGTTGTCCAACATGGAGAACCGTCAGACTGCGACTGAGAATGCGCTTGCTGCCATTCAGGAGCAATTGGCTGTCGTTGCAGGTGATCAAGCTATTGGGGCCCCAAATGGAGCGCCAAGTACGGCCCAAGATTCAGCAGAAATTCAAAGGATCGCGGCGGAAGCCTCGGCTGCCATCGAACGGGCGGCCGCACGGGTTGATGCTGCGGAGCAGCGGGCGGCGCAGGCCACTCTGCGTCGTCCGGTCGGGGGTGGTGGTGTTGATGCCACTGCCCCCCCGGCGGCTGTCGTCGGTGCTACAGGTGGCGGGAATTATCGACCAGGTAATTCGCCCTCCGGCTATAATCCTATTGGTGGTCCTGCTGGGGGTGCGCCGCGTGCCGCTGGCTCATCCAGCGATCCTTTTCGCCCAGTAGAAGGTGGCGCTGCATCGACGGCCGCTCGTGCCGGTATTTCGACCGTGCGCTTTGAGCGCAAGGATCAAGTTGGCTCAAGTGAAACTGGCGCGCCTGCAGCTGGCACTCTCGAGCAAATCGATACCCGCCGCACCATCCCCGTAAACGCCTATGCGCCGGGTCGTGTCTTATTGGGCGCTAATGCGAGCACAGGGGTCAGCAATAGTGCTGATCCATTGCCTGTCCTTATTCGTCTTACGGGCCCCGCTATTAGCGTTGGTCGTGGCGGTCGTCGGGCCTCAACAGAAGTTACGGGCTGCCTCCTAAATGGCTCGGCACGCGCCGATCTCGCTAGTGAGCGTGTCTATGTTCGTGGTGCTAAAATGACCTGCCCAACTGGGGTCGCAAACAAAGTCATCACCGTCGATGTCGAGGCGTTCATCACCAGTCGTGGCACGGGTGGCGTTCGCGGCACAGTGGTTTCGCGCGAGGGCGATGCCGCCCAACGAGCGCTTATTGCCGGAACCTTGCAAGGGCTAGGTCAGGCTGTTGGCTCTGCAACCCAGCGCAGCCTCGTTTTGGGAGCTGATGGCACTGCAGGGCAGGGATCTATGACCGCTGGCGAGGCACTTGGCGGCGCTGCGGGTCAGGGCCTTTCCTCTGCCGCTGGTCAACTTTCCCAATACTGGATCCGTCGTGCTGAGCAGTATCAGCCGGTCATTGAGATGCCCGTCGGCTCGGATGTTGAAGTCGTATTTTTAGGCCCCGTCACCGTTCGGTGAGGTTCAGAAAAGGAGTGTGTCATGGAAAACCTAGAAACTGATAAGTCGGCTCGTGGTTCGGATGTGAATCCTGAGGTTCAAGAAGTCTATCGGGCTGTTTTGCCCGGCTTCCCGTTCTCGCGTAAATTCGTCTACTTCGGTACGGCTGCCGTCCTTGTCATGGCAAGTGTCGCCATTGGCTTTTCGCTTGCTTTGTCCAATAGCAGCGAGGCTCAGGTTCGTAGCGCACTTCAGGAAGCCTTCCCAGCCGCTGGGGTGAAGAGCGTTCAATGTCGCGACAGCCACAAAGGTCTGTGCGAAGTTATCACCGATACAAATCGCGTTTTCTTTGTCGATAGCAAAGCCCATTATGCCTTTTTAGGCGCGGCTGTGGAGCTCACCAGTGGGCGCGAGCTTGTCAATGAGCGGGTACAGGCTCTTGCGGCTTTGGATGGCGGTCTGCCGCGTTCTGGCGGGCTTCCTCCTGAAAGCGCTCCTGCGCCAGCGCCAGCCCAAGGCGCGCCTGCCGCGCCCCCTCAGGGTCCAACCAATGTTCGAGTGGACCTGCCAAAATCCAATGCGATTGTGATCAATCCAGGTGGCCGGCTGAAGCTTACGGCGTTCACCGATCTCAATTGCTCTTATTGCGCCCGTCTTCATGAGGAGATCCTCAAGGATCCAAATATCGAGCTTACCGAATACCCCATTCAGTTACTTGATCCCTCTTCGGCCGAGAAAGCCAAATTGGTTCTTTGCGCTGAAGATAGACCAGCTGCAGCGCGGTCGATCATGAGCGGCGGCGAGGTGAGCGTATCAAAGGATTGCGCGCCTTTTGCCCGCATGGTCGCCGAAAACACCGCATTCGCACATCGGGTCGGTATTCAGGGCACCCCGATGATCATGCGGGCGGATGGTACGGTCTTATCTGGTTTCCGGCCAGTCGACCAATTGCGCGCTTTTGCTTCAGGCGAGCCTCAAAAAGCCCAGCGTGTGGCGGGACCGCCAGCAAATCCGACTTCAGCTACCAACTAGGATGCGTGTCATGAAGGTATCGAGCATTTCAAAAGTTATCATTGCCACGGGTTTGGTCGCTTTGTCGGGCTGTGCGATGCCGTTTGGTTCGCGTTCGACCGTTGAGCGGGATTGGTCTTGTCGGCCTAGCCCGACAGGCCCGTGCCGCTCGATGCAAACTATTGATGGTGAGATTTCATCCGCCAATCCTGCCGAAGGAGGAAATGTGCCAGCTTCGACGGGCGGCTATGATCGACGTTCGTTCCAGCAGGCTATCGTTCCTGGCTCTACCCGTTCTGGCGAACGTCTCCTGACGGTTCGCGTTGAAGGCTACGCGGATGCGCGTGGCGTCTATCATGACCCAAGCACTATGCGCGTGGTCGTGACAGATCCTGAATGGGTAAGACCAGAGACTATCCGGCCGAATGGTGAAGTCGCCGCCAAACTGGACGATGTGGCTACTCTGCCGCTCTCGGCCACTGGCACACGCGTTTCTTCCGGCGAGGTCCGCTTGCCCGCAGTGGACCGCACAACGGCTTCCCCTGAACCCCGCCGCGTTTCTTGGTTCAAGCGCGTTTTTGGCGGAGGGCAAAACCGTGACTGATGCCGCGCAAGGCACTGCCCCCACACAACGAGCATCAGCTTCGGCTCTTTGGTGGATCGTCATGACCACAGAGTTTGGTCTTGGGTTGATCGCCGTCTGGATTTGGCTGCTTGAGCCACCCATCCAGTTCTTAGGTGAGCTTGGGGCGCGCGATGTTGGCCAATGCATTGTTGGATTGATGGTGGCGGTTTGGTGCTTCGGTAAAGTCGCCATGCTCGCCGCTCAGCGTAGGGGGTGAACATGGGGTTTCTCGATAGATTTAGAACGAAGACCAATCACCCAGAAGTCCCAGTAGAGGTCTTTGTTAAAGACGTTGATCGTGGCCAATTCATCAAAGCTCAAGTTGGTGGAGGGCCACTTGACGGTGTGTTGGGCATGATTGGTGCACCCTTCGACACTGAAGCTCAAGAAGCCCGTTCGTCGGGTTCTGGTGACATCAGCTATTTGTCGGCCTTTCTTCCCTATTCCTCGTGGCTCTCAGATGAGCGCTTGTTTGTCTGCGCTATGGGCGGTGAAGCAGGGGCCTTGGGTACGAAAGAGAGCGTTGGCTTTGTTCTCGATTGCCAACCTATGACGGGCTGCTCGCCGGATCAGGCGCGCGTTTTTGAGCAATTTCTAGGTAGCCAGGCCCCTGATGAGAGTGATGTTCAGATCATTTTGACCTCGCTGCCCAAGGTGGCTGGTGCGCTTACGCGTTGGCGGACCACCCGCGATGATGAGCGCTTCCCCTTGCTGGGCCGTATGGCTGAGCGTCGGATCGAACTCTTAAATGATATTGCGCTTGGGTGTGGCGAGCGAGGCGGGGCCCTTTCGGTCCGTGATTATCGCATGGTGATCTGCTTATCCGTCGCCGGCTCGACGGATCGGGCCAGCGTGTCCCGTCTGGCGGATTGTCAGCGCAGTCTCATTCAGTCGTTGCGGGACATGATGATCGTCGCTGAACCAATGGGGCCTGGAGATCTGATGGCCTTTGTTCGCGATGTCCTTGAGCCGGCGCGTGATAGCCGTCCGGCTCCCGTCGTTGACCCTGGCATGGTTTCCTTGCGGCAGCTCGTCAGCAACCTTGATGTTCGCGTGAATGCTGAAAAAGAAGATCGGCTTCAGATTATCAATCGTCGTTCTGGCAATGCACGCGTAGGCGCTTCGCGCAAAACCGATACAGAATGGTTTGATGAGACATGGGAGGCCCGTGTCCTTTTTGCCAAAAAATTTCCGCCATCTGCTTACCAAGGGAGCATGGGCTTGTTGTTGGGCGATCCGCTCACTGCAGGGACTCCAATCGAGTTTCCTTTTGTTACCTCGCTGTCGTTTCACATTCACGGTCGGGCAAAATCAACCACAAAGGCCGAGATGTCGGCGATGCGGGCAGCACAGGCTGCGGGGCCAGAGTGGACCCGGTCTTTCCGCGAAATTGGCGAAAAAGCTGATGATTGGACTTATGCCCGTGCGGCTGTAGCTGACGGGGCGCGTTTGGTTGACTTGATGTATTGCGTGACGGTCTTTGCCCCAGATGGTTTGGGCGAAAAGGCTGAGAACCAGATTCGTGGCATCTACGCCCAGAATAGCTGGGAGCTGCAGTCGACGGCGCCAGTTCACCAGAATGCATTGTTCAATTGCATTCCTCTGACTTGGTCTACGGGCCTTCATACAGACATGAAGGCATTTGGCTTCTTGCGCACAATGACGACCATTCAGGCCGTTCATTTGGCTCCGATGCAGGCTGAGCGTGGACCCGTTGGGTCACCCATTGTGATGGGTGTCCAGCGTCGGGGTGGGTTGGCGTATTTTGACCCATTCTCCAATCGCGGTGACGGCAACCACAATGTTGCGATTTGGGGGGCCTCAGGCTCGGGCAAATCCTTTTTCATGCAAGACCTTGTGAGCTCCTCCGTTGGTGCTGGGTTGCAGGTGACCGTCATTGACCAAGGCCGTTCGTTCCTTGGCATGACCGAAGCCTTGGGTGGTGAACAGGTAGAACTCAGCCCGGGCAAGGTTTTGAACCTTAATCCCTTTGCGTGGTTCGTTGCTGAGGCTCGTCGCGATGGCGAGTTTGAGACAGAAATGCGCTCTGCGACGGAGTTGATTATTCAGCAAATGGCGTGGGGCAATGCGACGCCAGAGCGTGATCGATTGGGTTTGCTTAAAGAGGCAATCGGCGCTGTTTGGGTCGAGGATGGTGAAGACGGCAGTATTGAGCGCGTAGCGGACTGGTTGCGGTCTCACGGCGGGTCAGATGGGACTTTACTGGTTCGTCAGCTCGCGGCCTTTCACGGGCACGGCAACTATGCTCGGATTTTTAATGGCAAAGAAACACGCGAATTTCGCAATCCTTTGACCACTTTTGAGTTTGGGGAATTGAGTGGTCAGCCAGATTTGCGTGCGGTTGTCATGCTGGCGGTTCTGGCCGTTGTGCGGGCTCGTATGCGGGCAGGGGGTCGTGACCAGGCAAAGCTCTTGGTGATCGATGAAGGCTGGCAATTGCTGGGTGACGGCGCTGCGGCCGAATTTATTGAAATGATGGCTCGGACTGTTCGTAAAGAGAACGGGGCCTTGGTCGCGGCTACGCAAAGCATTGAAGACTTTTATCGGACAACCGCTGCCAGAGCTGCCTTTGAGAACTCAGACTGGAAAGTGATGTTGCGCCAATCGGCTGAGTCGATTGATGCCATGGTCGGTCAAAGCCGCTTGGCGCTTTCAGCCTATGAAAGCTTGCTGGTTAAGAGCTTGACCGTTCGAAAAGGTCAATTTTCCGAATTCTACGTGCGTGGACCCAATCAAAAGACCTTAATGCGTCTGGTTGTCGACGATCTTTCCGCGGTTCTCTTCTCAACAGATCCCGACACCTTTGTGTCAGTTCGCCGTCAGATTGAGCAGGGCAGGGGCTATCCTGAAGTTCTCGAGGAAATGGCCCGCAGGAAGGCCGACGAACGTCAGGCGACTCTTGGCGCATCTGGGGTCGATCCCGATGCAGTCATGTTCGAATTGGGTAAGCGGCTTCGGTCCGGGGAAGACATTGTGCAAGCGCTTTCGCGTTTGGCCAGCGAGGTTTCCATCAACAAGAGGAGGCGTCGTCGTGGCTGAGGCTCAAATCATCACCCCGAATCTCGGATCTCTGCGCCAGCTCGTCCTCAACGTCATGAAGAGCTGTTCGTGGGCGTTTGTCACGGTGTGCTTGGGTTTTGGGTTTCCGATTCTTCTTCTTCTGATCGTTGGAGAGTTTCGCATGATCGAGTCGTGTGCGGTCTTGTGGCGGCTTTTGGGCCGTGTCGTCGAGATCGAGGATGCCTCGGTCGTTTGGTGGGTAGTTGGTGTCAGTAGCGCGCTTTCTGCCGCTCTACGACTTGGGGCTTTGGTTGAAATCTGGAGGAAGTCATAATGGATGATCAAAAAGTAACGGAAGTGGCCGCGACCTCGGCTCCTGCACCTCAAGCTTCTGCGCAACCTCTTCTTGTCTCCAAGAAGAAGTCTGTGCTCCTTTCAGATAGCAATCGGAATTTGCTCTTCGCCGCAGTTCTAGGACTTTCGGTCTTGAGCAATGTGGGTCTTTGGGTGCGCATGAACCAAGGTGTTGCTGGCGGGCAGATCTACACCGTCAGCGCTAATGATCTCACCCAGCAATTCATTGCTGAGATTGGTCGCTCCACACTTGATCCTGAAGGCGTGCGGACAGCGACCCGCGTCTTTATGGAAGGTGCACAGAAAGCCACTGAGGAAGTGGCGGGACCAAAAGGCATTGTGCTCGTCAAAGAAGCGGTACTAACGGGTCCTGCTCACGACATAACTCCCCTTGTTCGTGAGAAAATGGTGGCCTCGGCGGCCAATGTAGCCGCTGCAGCGCGTGCAGCATCGCCTCAAACGCCATCAGGCTCTCTTACAGGCCTTTTGCCCCCGACAGCGCCCGTCGCAGCCGCAACCCCATCGAGCGGGCCACAAGCGCTCCCTGTGGCTGTTGCCGCACAAGGAAAGGTGGGCCAATGACTACAATGAATGATCGCGTCCTTCGGGGCATTTCTTGGTCACAAACAAGCACGCTGGCCCGTGTTTTGTTCATGTTAGGCTTTTTGTTGGTTTTTGCGGCTATCGGGCTGTCGATTTCTCAACGTTGGGACGTTCGAATTAACTCAACCGAGTCCCTCAAGGGCGTCGTGTTTGTTTTCGACAAGCAGGATCGACGCCCAATGCGGGGGGAGTTGATTGAATTTAATGCTCCCGCCAATCCCTATATTGAGAGCAAATACGTCCTCGGCAAACGTGTCGTTGGCATGCCTGGGGATGTGGTGGAGTTTCGTGGGCGTGACGTTCTTATCAATGGCCAGTTTGTCCATACAGCTAAAAAAGTCTCTTTGCGGGGCGACCGGTTGGATCTCCTGAGGGATGGCAAAGCGTTCGTCATCGATTCTGGCTATTACTATGTGGCAGGCGAGCACAAAGACAGCTTTGACTCACGTTACAGCATATTTGGCCTAATTCCCCAGTCTGCCGTCATCGGCACAGGTCGGTCGGTGTTCTGATGCGGCCCGTTCTCGCGTTTTGCTTAGTTGCTTTTTCGCTATGCGCCAGTCCGGCCTTGGCGAAGGATCTTGGCATGCGTGGGGCCGTTTTCAACATTGAAGAGCCAGATCTTCTTGAAGTCTTGGCTGCCAAGCTTTCCAACATGGTCAATAGTGGTGAGTGGGAGAAGATTACCCAAGAATCCATCGAAGGGGCAAAGCGTCGCATGATGCGGCCCGAGCCTGTTCCGGGTCTTCGTCGGGCTACCAAGACAGTCTCTCGCCCATTTGATCCCTCAATCACCGTAGATCGCGACCTAGCCGATCATAGAGGTGTTGTGTTCGCGCGCGCTGGCACGCGGGTCAATCCACTTGAAGTGATTGGCTTGCGTGAGCCGCTCTTCTTTGTGGATGGCGATGACCCTTCCCAAGTTCGTTGGGTATTGACCGAACAAGCCAAGCGCTCGGGCAAAATCATCTTGGTCAATGGATCTCCAATTGAATTCATGCGGACCCATAAGAAGCGGGCTTTCTTCGATCAGGGGGGCGTCATGACACGTCGGTTCGATTTGAAGGCAGTGCCAAGCGTTATCGAGCAGGATGAATACCGCCTCCGAATTACGGAGGTGGGGCCATGAAGCGTATTTGGGCAGCCTTGGCGATTGCGGTTATGATGTTCGCGACAAGTTCGGTCGCCTTGGCGCAAGAGACTTTACCAAAGGCCTCTAAGACTTGTCGCGGTCGCTGGATCAATCCAATCAAGGACGTGTGTTGGAATTGCATGTTGCCAATCCGAGTTGGCGGCGTTGCGATTTGGAAGGGTAAGGTTCCAGATCCTGGCGGAGCGCCAGCTGGCCCACTTTGCGCATGTGCGACCCCATTCCCACGAATTGGTATTCCCATTTCCTATTGGGATCCGCACCGTGTGGCAGATGTGACTGCTGAGGCTTGGTGTTTTCCGAATTTAGGCGGCTTCAAAATGGATGTGGGCATAGGTGCCCAAGATGGTGAGGCGACGTCCGCTCCCGTTGATGGTGGCGCAAGCGGCGCTGGGTTGCAGCATGTCCATTATTACAGCTATCCACTATTGGTTTGGATGCAACTCTTGGGTGATACGCTTTGCCTCCAAGGGTCTAGCTTTGATCTCCTGTATATCACGGAGATTGATCCGCTCTATAATGATGATGAATTAGCCTCGCTTATCAATCCCGAGGCGGCATTATTCGCCAACCCAATTGCGGATGCGGCCTGTGTCGCCGATTGTGTGGCCGCAACCACCCGTTATCCGATCAAGTCGTTGTTTTGGTGTGCAGGCTGTCAGGGCAGCATGTACCCGATGTCGGGTCGTAGTTCGAACACCACACAGGTTTCGAACTCCTTCCATGTCTTGGAAAAATTCATGTACAAGATGCACCGCCAGCTCATGACCTGGGGCACGGTCGGCAGCAAAGCTTTGTGCAAGCCCTATCTGATGCCGGTCATGGATCGCACCATGTACCGCTTTCAGATGACCCAGCCAAATCCCCATGTTGGCCGCACATCGTCTGCAATAGGTGCCGGTTCAGGGGAACTTGGCCTTGGTGCGCTGATTTGTCCCCGGATCGGCGGCTCTACGATGATGTGGGATAGCAATCGTATCACCCCCTATGTCGGCGAGGACATTGGCTATCTGATTTGGCGTCGCCGCGACTGCTGCGCTTTGTAAGGGGGTGACGAGATGCGCTTTTTTCGTTTTGGTATTCTATCGGGTTTTTTGAGCCTTTTGGCTTTTGGGGCGGTCGCTGTTGCTCAAGAAGGCGGTCCAACCTTTGCCGATGTTGAGGCTGCTTGGAACCGGCTCGTAGAGGAGCGCCAAGCCGTTGCGTCTGGCATGGCGGCGAACTTGGATGCTGTCTCACAGAATGCGGACCTGTTGCGTGAGGATCTTGCTGCTGAGGGCTTTGGTAAACCTCCAGAGCTTCCAGCCGATATTCTTGATGGGACGGGGCTGGAGGATTCCTATCGGGCTTTGATGGACGGTGAGCGTCACCGCGACGGCCGTGTCTATGTATTGGTATCTTTGTCTATGCCTCAAGCGGCTTTGAAGCAGCTTGTTGATGATGCCCATCGCTCTATGGCGGTTCCCGTCATGCGCGGTTTTGATCCGGGAAAATATGGCGAGTTTTCTAAGCGGCTCCAAGAGGCGGGTCTGGCTGAAGGCGGGGTAATCATCGATCCCAATGTATTCAAGGCATTTGGAGTGGAGGCTGTTCCGACTTTCATTGCCAGTTCGCAAGGCGTGGTGCCTTGTCGGGATCTGGGCTGCACACCAGTAGCGCCCACACATGATAAATTGTCTGGCAATATTACGATGCAGGCGGCTTTAGAAATTTTGGCAAAAGAGGGCCGTGATGCGCCTGGCGTTGCCAATCAAGCCCTGCGTCAACTTGGTTGGTCGCGCGATCTCGAGCGTCGTGGGGAGAGGAAGGCCACGGGCCCGCCTCCAGATGATGAGCCATGATACACGCGGGAGGCCTCCTAGGCGCAAGTTATGTGCGCGCTTTGTGTGTAGCGCTTGGGTTTGTCGGGGTGTTGTGTTCCTCGGCAATGGCGCAAGGCGTGAGTGCTGAGCAGGGCAACCTGATGCGCGCGCAGGCCTTAGAAGATGTGGCCAGCGCTCGCCAGAAAGGCCTCTTGAGTGCGCCCACGACGCCAAGCGCTGGGGGCGATATACCCGTTTCAGTGGCGCAGCCTGCTGATGTTTCCGATCTGATTGGCCGAGGCTCAAATAATGGCGCGACGCTGTCGGAGCCCGGTATTGCTACCGATCCCAATGGCATTCAAGCCGTTGGAGCCTTTTCTGACTTGGTGGCTAGGCCTCAGCCTGATGCCGCATCTATTCGCGATTTGACCCAAGGCGCGCAAGACGTCACGCGCAATCCTGAAAATTATGCGGCCGGCGTGATGACCGATCAGCCTGCTGAATGCCGCACTGAAACCCGTCAGATTTCGCGACAAGAGGGCTATCAATATACGTGTAGCGCTGAAGCCAATAATAGTGGGGCTACGGAGGCTGAATGTGAGCTCCCACTGCGACATGTTATTGGCGTAACCAATCAGTATATGTGCGTGCGGGAGTATTATCGCTATCCAACTGGTGCGGCTGATTGTGAGCGCTGGGTTGCCTATGTTGATGCATATCCCGATCTTGTGAGCGCTTTTTCTCAGTGTACCCGTCGCCGCTATGGTAACTTGTGCTCGAGCAAGTGTGAATTTGGTCGGGCCCATTTTGGCGCATGGGGGAGCCGGGAAGGGCGGACTGTTCCCGAGGGGCGTTGGACTGATGGGGCTGCCTGTCAGTATTTACAAGCCGATCAGCCTAATTGCCGGATGGTCAATCAGAATTGCGCGTCAACGCTTCAGCCTTTCGATTATCAATGCGAAGTCGGCTTGTTGGCCTTTCCGGCCGATGACCAAACTTGCACGCGTCGATTGGTTCATAAGGTCGATGCGGACTTCAATTATAGCTGTGAGCGTAATAGGCCATCGGGATCGGCTTCTTGGACGCTCTCCCCGGTTTGCGCGGCTGCTTTAGAGCCACAATATGGCTGTGTGGCTGGTGCGCAGGAATGTCTCGAGCGTGAATCCTTGTTTGAAAGCAGGGTTTGCCGGACAGGCAATTCCGTCGCTGTTGACAACTCGGTTTGCTACCGCGTTCGCACGGATCTGGTGGATCAAGATGTTGCTTATACAGTGCGGTCGAATTGGAGTGTGCCGTCGCAAAGATGGGTCACTACGCCGGGTTGGGACGCGGTTGTCGGGGCAGGTTGTCCTAAAATTAGTGAGTGGATGGGAGATCCCTCGACCTATACCCAAGACTGGGTTTGCCGCACAGGAAGTTCTGTTGGGGTAGAAAACTCAGTTTGTCACCGGATTCGCACCGATGTCGTCGATCAGGATGTCGCATACACCGTAAGGTCCAATTGGAGTGTAGGCAGTCAGACTTGGGTGACCACGCCTGGCTGGGATGCGGTCGTTGGCGCTGGGTGTACCAAGCTTAGCCAATGGAATGGTGATCCGTCGAATTACAGCCAAGATTGGGTGTGCCGAGTTGGTTTTGATCGTACGCTCACCAATCAAACGTGCGAGATCCCTCGTCAGGTCATTGTCGATCTGGATTATCGCTATTGGGGTCTGAGGCAGTGGAATGGCTCCACCCATGCCGAGGATGCATCTCATGGTGCTTACCGGGCTGCCAGCTGCACCAGACTGAATGAGTCTTGTGTAGAGAACTCAACAGGGCCTACTCAGCAGTATAGCTGTTCGACGGGTTATCGGATGGTTCAGACAACGAGCAATCAGAGTTGCTCGGTGCCGTTAACCGTCAATACTGCCACGTTTTACAATTACAAATGTACCGGCCGCAGAGTTTGGAATCGCGTTGATAACGTCCACGAATATGCCGATTGCACCGGTATGGAGTGGAATGGTCAGTGCGTTCGCACCTCCGGTTCTGGCCCTTCTTATCTGGGCGGAGAGTATCGTTGCCCACAGCCCTACCAAGAGTTCTGGGTCGATGTTGCCGATTTGATGCCCATTGTCGTCGATCAAGGCGCGGTAGTTCTTGAAACAAGTTCCAATCCTGATGCCTCTGCCTGTGCTTCTTTAAGCTCCTGCACGCCTACTGGTGAGGTTTGTGTGGAGGGTCCTGAGACGCGCAACATCAATGGCGCTTCTGTTTATAAGGATTGTTGGCGTTGGGCACGGTCTTATTCGTGCGTCAGCCAATCTCGCGAGGATGCCCCAGGATGTTTTCCCCCAGCTGGTGCAACCGTTGCGCCTGGCTATCCAACTTGCGGCTGGGCCGATGGCTCTGGCAACTGCCAATGGTTCAACTACGTTTATAATTATTCTGGAGCTGACCCTGCGGGGGGCTGCAAGACCTATCTTTCTCATTGGCGCTGCCCCAACCCTGTTTCGGGTGTCCCATCCATGGTTTGGGGTGTTTATAACCCTGATTTCATCTGGTTCACGGAAGTAAGCGATACGTGGGACAATAGTGCGTGCTCCACTTTGGCGTCGACCTGTACTCAGGGTGGTCAGATCTGTATCGAGGGCGCTGAGACGCGCACGATCAATGGACTGGCCGTATATAAGGATTGTTGGCGCTATCGTCGGACTTATTCTTGTGAAAGTCGCACCCCAGTCAATGAATGCAAAGTGGTGTCGACTGGTGCGATAGGGCCTTTGCCGACCGGTTGTACCGTTACTGGCACTTCGTGCCTTGTCACCGATGCTGCAGGTGTGTGTATTCAGACCCAGACCAACTATCGTTGTCCGGCCAATAGCGGATCTGGCGGGAGCGATGTTCGCTTTGCCAAATTCCAGTGCGACAATCCAGTTGTCGCGGCCGAGCCTCCTGCGAGCGATTCACGCGAGATTATTTATAAGCACCTCTCAACCGGCTGGGACACCTCAACCTGTAATGCTGTGTCCAATGATGGCGCTTGTTCCATGACGAGTGAGACATGCATCGAGGGTGCGGGTAGTCGGGTCATCAATGGTCTATCGATCTATTCAGACTGTTGGAAATATCAGCGAAACTATCGGTGTGAGCGTCTTGCACCGCTGAATGAGTGCAAGGTCGTCTCGACAGGGGCAACAGGCCCATTGCCGACCGGCTGCACGGTTACAGGCTCAAGGTGTCTGATACCTGGTCAATCTGGGTCTTGTATTCAAACCGAGACCCAGTATCGCTGTCCGGCCAATAGCGGATCTGGCGGGAGCGATATTCGCTTTGCCAAATTCCAGTGCGACAATCCAGTTGCTGCGGCCGAGCCTCCTGCGAGCGATTCACGCGAGATTGTTTATAAGCATCTCTCCACGAGTTGGGATTCCTCTTCATGTAATGCGCCAGCCAATGATGGCGCGTGTTCTTTGACGGGCGAAACATGCATCGAGGGTGCGGGTAGTCGGGTCATCAATGGTCTTTCGATCTATTCAGATTGTTGGAAATATCAGCG
>VYLG01000025.1_pt1 | contig 80730 bp, 73 predicted proteins | sample 5114351 | NCBI WGS metagenome assembly VYLG01 (sample SAMN12291798, study PRJNA351875) | freshwater metagenome | isolation source: freshwater lake | place: USA: Michigan, Kent Lake | collected 2013-08-15
AAGAACGTCCATTCCCCATCTTCCATCAACAAACGCGCCAAGATAGCCTCCCCAAAAGCTACCTTGAATCAGAATTCAACTGATTTGGGAATCCAGTTTGTCAACAGGTCCTAGACAACCCTTGAATCACCTTGCGGTCGGTGAATCAGCGGCTTTTCTGCGTATACACGAAGGCCAGTTTACACGCAGGCTGAGCGCTGCACCCACAAAACCGTCCCTACAACATCGTCGTCGGAAAGCCAACCCAGAATGCCTTTGTCGGAAGCTTCAATGGTCACTTGCGGTATGAATGCCTCAACTAGGAGCTGTTCTCGTCGCCGACAGAAGCACATGCCGCGCTGACGGCATGGGCAATCGATTACAACCAACAGCGCCCGCACACGTCGCCCCGCGGACTTGCCCCAGTAGTCTTCGTGCGCAACCACCAACAGCAAAGTTCAAAACACCTACTGCTGCTTCGCCTGAGCGACGCAAAGGCTCCACTCGGTGGGCCTTGACCACCACAGAGCGGGATCGGGAAATTTGGACAGGTGCTATAAGTGGATGGACTGCCCTGATGCGGCATAGGATGCTGCGAATAGGAGACAGACATGGCACGACGTGTGAGACGCAATCATGGGCTTTGGAAGCGGTTCGTGGTGAGAAGACGCTGAACGAACTGGCACAGCAATTTGATCTTCACCCCAATCAGATCAAGCAATGGAAAGACCAGTTGCTGGACGGTGCGGAGGATGTATTCGGCGGGTCTGGGAAAGGCGTGCGTGAAGCTGAGCCCCCACCAATCGATGTTAAAACGCTCCATGCCAAGATTGGAGAGTTGACGCTGGAGAATGATTTTTTGTCAGGTGCGCTCGTAAAAGCGGGCATGGTGAGCGCAAAGCGATGATCGACAAAGAGCACGATCTTTCCATCGTCAAGCAAGCCAAGGTTTTAGGCCTGAGCCGCAGCGGAGTTTACTATGAACCCCGCTCTGTGAGTGACGCAGACCTGGCCCTGATGCGGCGTATGGATGAGCTTCATTTGAGCTATCCGTTCGCTGGATCGCGGATGTTGGCCGGTTTGTTACGGGCCGAGGGCCATAGTATTGGGCGGCTGCATGTGCGCACATTGATGCGCAAAATGGGGCTTTCTGCGCTATATCGACGGCCAAACACGAGCAAACGTGACGCCAGTCACAAGATTTATCCCTATTTGTTGCGAGGTCTGCCCATCACCAAAGCCAACCAAGTGTGGGCAACCGACATCACCTATATCCCGATGAGGAAGGGCTTTGTGTATCTGGTCGCGGTGATGGATTGGTTCACGAGAAAGGTTTTGTCTTGGAAACTTTCCAACTCAATGGAGGCTGACTTTTGCGTGCGGACACTTGAAGAAGCCATCGCAAAATACGGGATCCCTGAAATCTTCAACACCGACCAAGGCAGCCAATTTACCTGCCCGGCCTTCATCGAGGTGCTCAAGACACACGACATCAAAATCAGCATGGACGGCAAAGGCGCATGGCGCGACAACGTCTTTGTCGAGCGGTTGTGGAAGTCGGTCAAATACGAAGAAGTTTATCTGCGGGCCTACGACAACGTGGCAGACGCCCGCGCCAATCTGGCCAAATACCTGACCTTCTATAACACCAAACGACCCCACCAAGCTCTTGACGGAAATACCCCAGACAGCGCTTACTTCAACCCGCCCCAACCAATCCCGGTTGCGGCGTAAATCCGGCAGTCATCCACTTATAGAAACGGTTCACCTGTCCGAACAAACCGAGCCACTTCACACCTACAAAACAGAAGGTAAGGCGAACATACTTCACTTATAAATGACCTGGATCAGGCGGGGGGGCTGGGTCAACCGCATTAGGAGCCAGGCATGTCACTAAGGCTGAGGCGCAATCATGGTGCGTCAATTGAGGCAAAATCGGCCTTGGAAACAGTAACTGGCGAGTAGACACCGAACGAACTGCCACGAAAATTTGACCGTCACGTGAACCAGATCAAGCAACGGAAGGACTAGTTGCTGAAACAATAGCTTTCTTTGACATTGACTAAAAATTTCGCCGCCAGTTGTAGAGTTGCAAGGCTGGAGCGACGCAGCTAAGAAAGTTTTTCTGAACTGACCAAATTTTGTTGGTTTCTCTTTTGAAATTTGAACTGTTTCTTAGCAACTGGAGCGGCCTATTTTGACCGTCAACTACCATTCAATTGGGCGCTTTTATCCTGATACATTCGCCACGCAAGATCCCGTTGCTGTGGCGGTAATCATTCCCACAATTCTGCGTCCGACTTTGGGGCGTGCGGTCCAATCTGTTTATGAACAGGACTTGGACAAACGGATTCAAATCGTCATTGGGGTAGATGTTGCTGAGGGAAACCTTGATGACTTTGAACCAGTGTTTGCCGCTAGGCCACCCAATGTTTCGATTTTGATTATGGCACTTCCGTACTCGACATCTGTTCGGCATGGGGGGGTACATATTTCTACTGACGGCGGTTCGCTGCGTACCATCATGAGTTATGCGGCCAATGCCCGTCATTTGGCATATTTGGATGATGACAATACTTGGTTGCCGTATCATTTGCGTCATCTATTCGGTGCGATCCAAGGTAAGGTTTGGGCATCGGGACAGCGCATTCTTGTCGATGATGAAACAGATCAACACTTGTGTGTGGCTGAATGGGATTCAGTTGGCCCAAACAAAGGAAGATTCAAGCGGCAAGGCGGCTTTGTCGATCCCAATTGCTTGATGATCGATAAACTCAGGGTAGGCAACGTGTTGGGGAATTGGTGTATTCCCTTAAATAACCAGCCGGGTATGACCGCCGATCAGACCGTCTTTAGAGCCTTATTGGCGGGTTCCTATAATATGGTCTTGGTTCCGACGGTGCTCTACCGTATCCGGAGGGACAATAGCCTCTGGAAACTGCACCGGGGCGAGATAGGGATGGCCGAAGACGGGAGCGTCTATCGACGAAGCTCGGGGCGGTAACGCTCGTCTTGGAACTTGTAATCGCGTTAGCTGCTGCCTAATGGACTTGTTTGAAGGTCGAGGATTACAACATTAATCGTGTCCGGCGCACCAACGAATGCGCTTATGGGAGATAAATCAGTTTGACCGAAAAGCATGTCTCAATTGGGCGCTACTATCCTGACGCGTTCTCTGCGCAAGATCCTGTCGCTGTGGCGGTGATTATTCCTACAATTCTGCGTCCAACTCTGGGGCGCGCTGTTCAATCTGTGTATGAACAAGATTTGGACAAGAGGATTCAAATTGTCATTGGTATAGATGTTGCTCAGGGAAACCTAGATGACTTTGAGCCAGTGTTTGCCGCTAGGCCACCTAATGTTTCAATTTTGGTTATGGCGCTTCCCTATTCTACGTCAGCAAGACATGGCGGTGTCCATTTCGCAACTGACTGCGGTGCATTGCGGACAATCTTAAGTTACATCGCTAATGCGCAACATGTTGCGTATCTGGATGACGACAATACTTGGCTTCCATTTCACCTGAGGCATCTTTTTGGTGCAATTCAAGGGAAAGTTTGGGCGTCAGGCCAACGGATTTTGGTTGATGAGGATACCGAGCAACATCTGGGGGTAGACATTTGGGATTCGGTAGGGCCAAACCGGGGTAGGTTCAAAAAGATTGGCGGATTTATCGATACGAATTGCCTTATGGTAGATAAGCACAGAGTTGGCCCGTTTTTGGGAAACTGGTCGATTCCATTGGACAACAAGCCAGGTTTGACGGGTGATAGACATTTTTTTAAGGCATTGTCGGGTGGTTCATACAACATGGTGATGGTGCCAACTGTGCTGTACCGCATTCGTAGGACCAATATCATGTGGGAGTTTGTTCGCGGCAACATTTGGGTTGATGAACATGGCGTGACCCATAAAGGGTCTAAACCGGCTGGATAGCGTGCGAACTAATTCGGGTCGTAAAGCTTTCAACCACGTCGCGGTAGCAACAACTAAGCCGCCACACTTGGCCCTGAAGCTATAAAACTTCGCGCTGCTAAGACCATGCGTCCGGCTGCCCTGACCGTTAGCACATCACGCTTTTGCTTGGCCAATACCAAGAAAATTATGCTCATCGCTTAATCGGTTGCTTCTCGTGTCGCTGGCTCATGCCCCATGGCTTCACGCTGAGTTGTGGTTACTGACAGCCGACCAAACGTGGCTCGGGTCAGGTCAATTATAAATTTTTCTTGCAAAACAAAACAAAAAAGGGCCACCCGGCAGGTGGCCCTTTCTGTCTGAAACAGACGTTGAAACCGCTTAAGCTGCCTTCTTCGCTGCTTCGCCGCTGAAGCGGCCATAGAAGGTTTCGCCGTTTTTCGCCATGTCTTTCAAGAGCTTGTTTGGCTTAAAGCGGGGGCCGTATTTCTTGGCCAGACGCTCTGCTTCGGCAACGAAATTGGCGATGCCGATGCCGTCCATGAAGCTGACCGTGCCGCCCGTGTAAGGCGCAAAGCCCCAGCCGAGGATGGAGCCGATGTCGGCGTCGCGTGGGTCAGTTATGACGCCTTCTTCAAAGCAACGCGCGGTTTCTAGGGCCTGACGATAGAGAAGGCGGTTCTTATATTCCTTCACCATGGCAGGATCGGCTTCATGTACTTTGGTTGCCACGACCGAGGTCAGGCCCGGCCAAATCGCCTTGGTGCCGTCTTCCTTATAGTCATAGAAGCCCTTCTTGTTTTTGCGACCAAAGCGGCCAAGGCCTTCCACCATTTCTTCGATGATCAATTGGCTGGGCGTCGCCACCCATTTGTTGCCAAGGTCCTTCTTGGTTTGTTGGCCGACCTTGTAGGCAAGATCGAGCGCGACTTCATCGGCCATCGACAAAGGCGGAACCGGCATACCGGTCATGCGGCCCACGTTTTCAATAATGGCTGGCTTAATGCCTTCGGCCAACATTTCTTGGCCTTCTTGTACATAGGTACCAAAGCAACGGCTGGTGTAGAAGCCGCGGCTGTCATTGACCACGATCGGGGTCTTTTTGATCTTCAAGACATAATCGACCGCCTTGGCCAAGGTTTCCTGGGTGGTCTTTTTACCCATGATGATTTCAACCAGACCCATTTTGTCCACAGGACTGAAGAAGTGGACACCAATGAAATTCTTGGGCCGCTTAGACGCGGTAGCCAAGCCTGTGATCGGCAGGGTCGAAGTGTTGGAACCAAACACCGCATTGGGGCCCATCATGGCTTCAGCCTTCTGGGTCACGTCGGCTTTGATTTCGCGGTTTTCAAACACGGCTTCGATGACCAAGTCCGAATGCTTGACGTGTGCATAGTCGGTGGTCGGCGTGATGATAGCCAAGACGGCATCGGCTTTCTCTTGAGTCATTTTGCCGCGAGAGACCGCCTTGTCGAGCAATTTTTTGGAATAATCCTTGCCCTTTTCAGCCGCCTCTTGGCTTTGGTCGATCAGCACGGTCTCAATGCCAGCCATAGCCTGCACATAGGCCACGCCCGCGCCCATCATGCCGGCACCCAGAACGGAGACCTTTTTGATCTCATACTTGTCAAAGCCTTGTGGACGGTTGGCACCCTTTGCAAGCGCTTGGGTCGACAAGAAGAGCGAGCGCACCATCGCTTTCGCAGATGGGCTGGCCATGTTTTTCAAGAAGTAGCGTGTCTCAATGCGCAAGGCCGCATCCATTGGCACTTGAATGCCCTCAAACACCGCGCTCATGATCGCCTTTTGGGCGGGATAATTGCTGTAGGTGGTCTTCGATAACATCGCATTGCCGCCGACAAAGGCCATTCCACCACCGGGAGAGTATGGGCCGTCCTTGACGCGGTAGCCCTTGACGTCCCAAGGCGCGACGGCCGTTGGATTGGCTAGCACCCAAGCCTTAGCTGCAGCGACGGTTTCACCCGCTGGCACAACTGCGCCCACAACGCCTTTTTTCAAGGCCTCTTGTGGGTTCATGCTGGCACCTTGCAACAGATGCGGCATGGCATTCATCACGCCGATCAGGCGGGGCAGGCGCTGGGTCCCACCGGCACCGGGCAGCAGGCCGACCTTAGCTTCTGGCAAGCCGAATTGAATCTTAGGATTGTCAGCCGCCACGCGGTAATGGCAAGCCAGCGCGATCTCCAGACCGCCGCCGAGTGCCAAGCCTTCCAGTGCACAAGCAACTGGCTTGCCGCAGGTTTCCAGCGCACGCAGCGAACGGTTCAAGCCGAAGCCTTGCTCGAACGACTTCTTAAGCTTCTCATCTTCAGACAGCTTCTTGTCGGCATCCATGCTGCCGCCACCGATTTCGCCAAGGTCAGCGCCAGCGCAGAAGCCATTGTCTTTACCGGAATAAAGCACAGCCCCTTTGATGGCGTCATTGCCTTTGATCTCAGCGACTAATTCACCCATTTCCTTCATCACGCCACCGGTAATGGTGTTCATGGTCTTGCCGGGAACGTCGAACGCGATGTGCAACACGCCATCGGCATCGAGGTTGGTTTTGAAATTTTCCATAAGACTATCTCCAAAATTCAGGGTCTTGGCCTCGCCATGGGGGCAGGCGGTAGGCCAGCAAGCGGGCAGCGATGCTGCCCGCGTCACAAGTCAGGTGGGTCTTAAACCCGCTGGATAATGGTGGCCGTGCCCATGCCTGCACCGACGCACAGGGTGATCAGGGCAGTTTCCTTGCCGGTGCGCTCAAGCTCATCCAGCACGGTCCCAAGGATCATGCCGCCGGTGGCACCCAATGGGTGACCCATGGCGATGGCCCCGCCGCAAACATTGATCTTGTCATGTGGGATGTTGAGGGCCTGCATGAAGCGCAAAACAACCGAAGCAAAGGCTTCATTGAGTTCGTAGAGATCAATGTCTTCTGGCTTCATGCCAGCTTTTGCCAGTGCCTTGCGGGCAACAAATTCTGGGCCGGTCAACATGATCGAAGGCTCAGAGCCGATCGAGGCCATGGCGATGATCTTGGCGCGTGGCTTCATGCCCGTAGCCTTGGCCATCTTCTTATTGCCGATCAACACCGCCGAAGCACCGTCCACAATGCCCGAGCTGTTGCCCGCATGATGCACGTGGCTGATGGTTTCAAGTTCGGGGTAGCGCTGTTGGATGATGGCATCAAAGCCTGGCATCATGGTGCCTTGGGCGATGAAGCTGGCGTCTAGCGAAGCAAGGCTCTGCATGGTGGTGTCAGGGCGCATATGCTCGTCATGGGCCAAGATGATGGCACCCATTTGGTCTTTGACGGGCACGATGGACTTGGCGAAGCGGCCTTCTTTCCAAGCGGTCGCCGCGCGCTTTTGGCTTTCCACCGCATAGGCGTCGACATCATCGCGCGAGAAGCCGTATTTCGTCGCAATCGTGTCGGCACCAATGCCTTGTGGAGCAAAGTAGGACTTGATCGCGATGGAGGGGTCGGAAGCCCAAGCGCCACCGTCAGAGCCCATGGGCACGCGGCTCATGCTTTCAACGCCACCACCAATGGCCATATCGGCTTCACCGGAGATGACTTTCGCGGCTGCCATGTTGCAGGCTTCCAGACCTGAAGCGCAGAAGCGGTTGATTTGCACGCCAGCGGTGGTTTCGGCATAGTCAGCGTTCAGCACGGCGATCCGGGCAATGTCGCTGCCTTGCTCACCTACAGGGCTTACGCAGCCCAGAACGACGTCATCGACTTTAGAGGTGTCCAGATTGTTGCGGTCACGAATGGCCTGCAAGGCTTGGGTGGCAAGGCTCAACGCCGTCACTTCATGCAACGACCCGGTATTGCGACCTTTACCCCGAGGGGTGCGGACTGCGTCATAGATAAATGCTTCGGCCATTGTGGCGCTCCCTTTGTTATACGTCTGCTTTAATCTGCAAGGGCGTGATCGCCAAGGCAGAAGTGGCTTTGGCGGAGATTTTTCCCCGACAATCGAAGAGGTCGGCTTCAGCGAACATGACGCTGGGACCTTTGTTGGTGATGCGTGCGGCGACCTCAATCTTGCCGACCCGAACCGGGCGGAGATAGTGGACGTGCAAATCAATCGTGCTGGCAAAGCTTTTGGGCGCGACTTTCAACATCGCCATCATGCCCATCACATCATCCAGCATGGCGGAAAGAAATCCGCCCTGAATATAGCCGGTTGGATTGGCAAATTCTGGCTTACCAGCAAACTCCACCCGCGCGGTGCCTGCCTTCACATCCATCTCAATCAGCTGAAACCCCAAAGTCTGAGAGCTTTGAGAAGGCTGTTTCATACCAATGTCGAGGAAGGTTTGGGCGTGGTTACTCATGCTGCCACCCTTACCGGGCAGGCCAAAGAATTGCCAATATAACAAGCCTTGTGGGCTTTGTGGTGCAAGAGATCGACGTCCGCTGCACCGGGGACATTATCGCCACCCCAGCTGATTTTTGGATTGAGCACCACTTCAACAAAGCGCTCTACACCCGCCTCATCCTTGCCCAAGGTGCCGACAGGGGCATCTTGATAGCTGTCGACAATGAAGCCGGCTTGTTTAGCAAAGGCCAAAAAGAACATCATGTGGCAGCTGGCCGTCGCCGCGACCACCATTTCCTCAGGGTCTGCGGCAGGCACTACATTAGAGGGAAGGGGCAAAGCAGTGGTAACCGCCAAGCCTACGCCGCCATCAAAGCTTGCTTGATGCGTGCGCGCGTATTTGCCGTCGGTAAAGACAGCGTCGCCGCGTTCCCAAAGGATGCTGGCGGTGTGGTTACTCACGCCTTGGCCCCGTCCAGCAACAACTGGACTTCATAGGCCATCAGGCCAGTCGTCAATTGTTCAAACAAATAGGCGCGGTGTTCAGGGACACTATCGGCCTGCATATCCTCAATCGTTTCTTGAAAGCTCTCAACTGCCAGTTGATTGATTTCGTCTTCGGTAGCGGCATGCGCCAAAGCCAAACGGACCGAAAGCGCGCGCAGATTTTCATCGCTCGGCACTGGGTTGGCCTCGATCAGCGCGATTGCATCAGCAATGGCAGAATTGAGGGGGTCGTTCACAAGGTCCTCGCAATCAAAACTTTCATGACTTCATTAGCCCCGCCATAGATGCGTTGAACACGACTATCGCGCCACATGCGGGCGATGGGCATTTCATTCATATAGCCCCAGCCGCCATGCAATTGCAGGCATTCGTCCATTACTTCGTTCTCAACGTCCGAGACCCAATATTTCGCCATGCTGGCGGTGGCGGGGTCGAGCTTGCCTTCCATCAGCAATTCAACGCAGCGATCGCAGAAAGCGCGCGCCACGGTGGCTTTGGTCTTGCACTCGGCCAGTTTGAACTGGGTATTCTGGAAGTCCATGATCGACTTGCCAAAGGCTTTGCGTTCTTTGACGTAAGCGATGGTCTCAGTTAGCGCGCGCTCCATGCTGGCAACACCCTGAATGCCAATTTGCAGGCGCTCGCTGGCTAATTGCTCCATCAATTGGATAAAGCCCATGCCTTCAACCGGGCCCAACAGATTAGATGTTGGCACGCGGACATCGTCAAAGAAAAGCTCCGAGGTATCCTGCGCGTCTTGGCCGACTTTGTCCAAGTTGCGACCGCGGCGGAAACCTTCGACTTCCTTGGTTTCAACCACGATCAAGCTTGTGCCCTTTGCCCCTTGAGTTGGATCAGTCTTGGCCACCACGATGATCAAATCGGCAGTCGCGCCATTGGTGATGAAGGTCTTGGAGCCATTGATCACATAATGATTGCCACTTTTTACGGCAGTGGTCTTGATGCCTTGCAAGTCAGAGCCGGCACCGGGTTCAGTCATGGCAATCGCACCGACCAACTCGCCCGAGGCCATTTTCGGTAGCCATTTTTGCTTCTGCTCTTGGCTGCCATAATGCTTGAGATAAGGCGCGATAATGGCGTTGTGCAAAGGCAGGCCAAAGCCATCAATTCCCATTGTACCCATCACATCCATGATCACGGCTTCATGGCGAAAATCGCCACCGCCGCCGCCAAATTCTTCGGGCATCGAGACGCAAAGCAATCCCGCCTGACCGGCCTTTGTCCACATGTCGCGGTCCACAATGCCATTCTCACGCCATTTCGCGCAGACCTCTGGAGGTGCTTCCTTGGTAAAGAAGCCACGCACGGAATCTTCGAACATCGTGAGTTCTTCACTATCGCGCCAAACGGCTTTCGGCATGGTGATGGCTGTCATGGTGTTTCCCTTTTATTTGTTTTGCTTAGTCCTTGAGGCTTTTTCCTCCCCATAAGGGGCCGGTTGCCCCTCAGAACTCCTCAGCGCTAAGCGCCATTACCGGACCAGCACCGGTCTTGACCTTGGCCAAGTGTCCGGCAATCTCTGGCAGGATACGGTCAACGAAATAACGCCCAGTTTTGATCTTGGTGTCGTAGAAAGGCTCGGTACCCGCCTTGGCGTAAGCAGCCTTGGCCATCAGCGCCCACATATAGGAAAGGCCTGTTAGGCCAAACACATGCAGATAATCGTGGCTGGATGCCCCGGCATTGTCAAAATTGCTCATTCCATTGGCCATCAGCCACATGGTGGCGTCTTGCAATTGTGCGCGGGCGGAAGCCAAGCCAGCGATAAAGGGAGCAAGATTGGCGTCACCTTCATGCTCAGCGACAAAGGCGTCAATCTCAGCAAAGAAGGTTTGGATCGCGCGACCGCCGTTGGCGGCAAGCTTGCGACCGACGAGATCGAGGGCTTGGACGCCATTGGTGCCTTCATAAATCATGGCGATTTTGCTGTCGCGCAGGAATTGGCTGGCCTGATAATGCTCAGTAAAGCCCGAGCCGCCATGCACTTGTAAAGCGTCGGAAGCATTCTTGTGACCCTTGTCTGTCAGATAGGCTTTTAGGACGGGAGTCAGAAGACTCATGTAATCGCCGGCTTTTTGGCGGACAGCTTCATCGGGGCTCTTGTGCAAGAGGTCGCCGTAAAGTGCGGTCCAGTACAAGAAGGCGCGACCGCCTTCGGTATGCGCCTTAATGTCCATCAACATGCGACGCACATCGGGGTGCACCAAGATATTGTCGGCTGGCTGGTCAGGCTCTTTCGGGCCGGTCAGGCTGCGGCCTTGGCGACGATCCTTGGCAAAGGCCAGCGCCGCTTGATAGGCAGATTCGCCAATGGCCATGCCTTGCAGGCCAACGCCGATGCGAGCCTCATTCATCATGACGAACATGATGGACAGGCCTTTATTAGGCTCACCAATCAGATAGCCGGTAGCTTCTTCATATTGCATCACGCAGGTGGCATTGCCGTGAATGCCCATTTTTTCTTCAAGGCCAACGCAAGATACAGTGTTGCGCTCACCCAAGCTGCCATCGGCACGGACGATGAACTTCGGTACGATGAAGAGCGAGATGCCCTTGACGCCTGCTGGTGCGCCTTCAAGGCGGGCGAGAACCAAGTGGATATGGTTGGCGGTCATCGAATGTTCTCCGCCCGAGATCCAGATTTTTTGGCCCGAAATCTTGTAAGTGCCATCGGCTTGGGGAACGGCTTTTGTGCGTAAGAGGCCCAAGTCCGTGCCGCAATGAGGCTCGGTCAAATTCATCGTGCCAGCCCATTCGCCGCTGGCGAGCTTTGGCAAATAGAGGTCCTTTTGCTCGTCCGTGCCACCTTCATGGATCGCTGAATAGCAACCGTGGGTCAGGCCTGGATACATGCCAAACGCCATGTTGGCTGACGAGGTCATCTCGCTGTAGGCCAGATTGACCACATGAGGCAGGCCTTGGCCGCCATAATTGGGGTCCGCGCTTAACAGCGGCCAGCCAGCTTCAACCAGTGCATGATAAGCTTCAGTGAAGCCTTCTGGCACAGTGACTGTATTGTCTGGGTTCAACTTACAGCCTTGTTTGTCGCCGACCGAATTCAGCGGCGCCAGAACGTTCTCGCAGAATTTTGCGCCCTCCTCGAGGATTTGGTCGCGCACATCTTTCGGCGCATCTGCAAAGCCTTCTAGGTTTGAGAAACGGTCGATCTCTAACACATCATCAAATAGAAACTTCATGTCGCGAATTGGTGCTTGATAACCCATAATCTGTCTCCCTTGTTGACCGTTAGCGGCTGGGGGGTGCAGCAAACCCATCCAGCCGCAGGCCAAAGCTTGTTATTGTCGCATTGTCTTGCGTGTAGGGGCCCTGAGCAGGCCTTGCCTTAGCTTTTTTTAAGACGCTTTTTCGTTGAGATAGGAGATATCTTCGCCATCGAGACGGGCGCGCGCGACCGCATCGTAAGCCGAAGCTCCAGCCACAGCTAGATCCGCCGGAGCCTTCGCCAATTGCTCATTGAGCCATTGAACGCCATTTTCCAAGGTCTCGATCGATCCGACGATGTCTTCACGTTGGCGCTTCAACAGTTCGATTTGCTTGATGTACTTGTCATGCGTGCGTTGCATTTGGGTGCGTTGATTATCGCCCAGATCATAGAGGTCGATCATCTCACGGATTTCAGAAAGCGAAAAACCGACTCGCTTGCCGCGCAAGATCAACTTTAGGCGGGCGCGGTCACGCACCGAATAATGCCTATTAAGACCATCCCGTGCCGGGCTGAGTAGCCCTTTGTCTTCGTAGAAGCGCAAGGCGCGGGCTGTGGCACCAAATTCACGCGATAACTCGCCAATCGTCCAAACCCTGTTTTTCTCGGTTTGATCAGACATAAAAGACCTCCAGAGGTGACCTTGTAAACGCGTTTGGCTTACGTTTACGCACACGTCAAGTAAAATCTTGGTGTTGCCGGCCCCAGGGGATTGGGGAATTGCCTGAATTGCTACCCCGTTTGGGACGAACCCGCGTGCGTTTTCCTTTGAACTCAGTTTTGTTGCGACGCTGGATTGAAATGATTTCGGAATGTACCTGGTTCGTCGCAAGCCCGGCCGTTGTGAAGAGGTGTCGGCCCATGGCGTGCGTCGGGGCAATTATATCCAAATGGTCCCGCCGGGCCCAGTATCTGGTTGCCGGCGTTAGGACTGGCTTCAAGCAGTCAAACCCGCTAACAACACCTCATGCTAGATGAACAAGATCAGGCGCGAGACGCCTATTGGATGGCACGTGCTTTGGACCTTGCTAGGCAGGCGGCCGGATTGGGCGAAGCCCCGATTGGTGCTCTAGTCGTTGATAGCAAAACCCAGACACTGGTCGCAGAAGCACACAATGAGCCGATCACCTTGCATGACCCGTCCGGTCATGCCGAGATACTGGCCATAAGGCGGGCAGGGATTGCCCTGTCCAATTATCGTTTAGCGCCCGAATTGACGCTATATGTGACGTTAGAGCCTTGTACCATGTGCGCAGGTGCCATTAGTCATGCCCGCATCGCCCGCTTGGTCTATGGCGCTAGCGACGCTAAAGGCGGGGCTGTCGAGCACGGTGTGCGTTTTTTTGAGCAAAAGACCTGCCATTGGCGGCCAAAAGTGACGTCCGGTATCTTGGCGGAGCTTTGTGCAGACACTTTACGCACCTTCTTCCGTGCGCGGCGCTGATACGGCCCTTCTTATTCCTATGGGGAATCACTAGATAGTCGGACCCAAGGAGCCATTTATGTCAGAAATTCGCCACGCCCCCGTTCTTATCATTGGTTCTGGGCCTGCCGGCTATACAGCCGCTATTTATGCTGCCCGTGCCATGCGCCAGCCAGTGCTAGTCGAAGGACCGCAACCTGGCGGGCAGTTGACCATCACAACAGAAGTCGAAAACTACCCCGGCTTTGCCGATGTCATCCAAGGGCCTTGGCTGATGGAGCAAATGCGCGCCCAAGCAGAACATGTCGGCACGCAAATCATTTCTGACTGGATCATGGAAGTTGATCTGACGAGCCGGCCGTTCAAGGCAATCGGCGATGGTGGCCAAGTCTATACAGGCGATACCTTGATCATTGCCACCGGCGCGCAAGCCAAATGGCTAGGCCTGCCCGAAGAGCAAGGCCTATGCGGCTTTGGCGTGTCGGCGTGCGCCACTTGCGACGGGTTCTTCTATCGCGGGAAAGAAGTTGTTGTGATCGGCGGCGGCAACACCGCAGTTGAAGAGGCCCTGTTTTTGACCAATTTCGCCAGCAAAGTGACATTGGTACATCGTCGCGACGAGTTGCGAGCAGAGCGTATCTTGCAGGACCGCCTGTTCGCCCATCCAAAAGTCGAAGTGGTTTGGGATAGCGCGGTGGAAGAAATCCTATCGGACGCCGAGCCTAAATCGGTAACGGGTGTGCGTCTAAAGAATTTGAAGACCGGCGCGCTCAAGGACCTTCCAGCCCATGGTGTGTTTGTTGCGATTGGTCACAAGCCCGCGACGGATTTGTTCATCGGCAAAGTCGCGATGCGCGACAATGGCTACATCATTGTTGAACCAGGCACCACACGCACCAATGTGGCTGGCGTATTTGCGGCGGGCGATGTGGCGGATGAAACCTATCGCCAAGCTGTTACGGCGGCAGGGCTTGGCTGCATGGCTGCCTTGGAGGCAGAGCGTTTCTTAGCAGAGCACGGCCAAGAGGCTGTAACCACAGCTTAGGTTTAGCCGCGATAGGAAAAGCGCTTTCTAGCGCAAGGGCTATCACGGCCTTGTGAAGGAATGCTATGCGCTAATCACGCCCCTGTGCCTTGCGCCTCGAGGCCAGCGCCCCATATGCAGCACACAACCGCAATCCGGGCCCCTCTGGCGATCAAGGCGTTGATCGTGATGTCGGATTGATTGTTCTCGCGGAAGACGCAGCCAAGTTGAGGGGACCGGGGCCAATGGATGCCTTGCCTTTTTTGACCGCCGTTTACGCGGGCCAGCCCATTTGGCTATGGCTCGCCTTTTTGTCTTTCATCGGTTTCTTGTTGTGGCTTGACCTTGGGGTCATCAACAATAAGGACGGGGTGGTCTCGGCATCAAAGTCTGCCAAAATGTGGGCTGCTTTTGCAAGTCTCGCCATCGCGTTCGGGGCTTATGTTTATTTCGTCTACGAGCCTGATCCGAAGTATTACAACAGCCCAGATAATCTGAATCAGCAAGCGGTGATCCAGTATTTCACCGGCTATTTGCTGGAAACAGCGCTGGCTTTTGACAATATTTTCGTCATCGGCATGATTTTCACTTTCTTTGCTGTGCCACGCGAATATCAGCACCGCGTGCTGTTCTGGGGTATCATTGGCGCGATTGTATTCCGTGCGATTTTCATCAGCTTAGGCTCGGCCGTGGTGAATGAATTCACTTGGGTGCTCTATATCTTCGCGGCCTTCTTGATCTTCACCGGCTACAAGATGCTGTTCGGTGGCGATCATGAGATGAAGCTGGAAGACAACCCTGTCTTGAAGTTGATCAAGAAGCGCATGCGCGTTACCGAGACGATTGAAAACCACAACTTCTTCGTCAAGAAGCCGCATCCAGATGGTTCGGGCAAATTGGTTCTCTGGGCCACGCCTTTGTTCTTGGCCTTGATGATGGTTGAAATCGTCGACATCATTTTTGCCGTGGACAGCGTGCCTGCAATCTTCGCCGTTACCCGCGACCCGTTCATCGTCTACACCTCCAATATCTTCGCGATTTTGGGCTTGCGCTCGATGTATTTCATGCTGGCTGAAGCGGTCGAACGGTTCAAATATCTGAAATATGGCTTGTCATTGGTACTCGTCTTGATCGGCTGTAAGATCATCTGGAACTTCGGTCTGTCGAAAGAATTGAAGATGGTGCCTTACATGGAGCCACATTGGTCGCTGATTGCGACGCTGCTCCTGTTAGGTGGCTCGATCGGCTACTCCTTGTGGAGAACCCGCAAGGTTGAAACCAAGCCTACCGAATAATCTCCTAGGCTAGTGCAAAATATAACGAGGGCGGGACTGATTGGTCCCGCCCTTTTTGTTGTCAGAAGTCAGAAGGTGGAATGGCCCTAGACGGCAATGGACTGTCGCAGCCCCGACGACGGTCACAGACCTCTTTATTTGGTTCTCGAATGTGCTCAATCTGCATCACCAAGATGACCATAGTCATGACGAGAATGGCCATTATCGCTTCAAAGCTGATGGGAATCGCTGCTCGAATTTCTGCCAGCCACTTCTTCCACGGGCTGCCGTCCTCGACCATTAATTCAACCGCGACACGACATAATCGGCGAGGTCGGCCAAAAGCGTGGGGATAACGCCTTCAGGTAGACGGGTAAGAGCGGCTTTCGCCTCTGTGATATGGCCACGGGCCTCATCCAAAGTGGCCTCAACGGCCCCACGCAGGCGCATAGTTTGGATCGCAAAAGCCAAATCTTCATCCTGGTGCTTCCGGGCAAGAACGCGTTGCCAGAACAGACGCTCTTCGCCCTGGGCGCGCTCCAACGCGATGATCAGTGGGAGTGTGGCTTTGCCTTCCCGGAAATCGTCACCGGTATTTTTCCCCAAGCTCTGGGTCAAGCCGCCATAGTCTAAGGCATCATCGACCAATTGAAAGGCGAGGCCCAGCTTCAAACCGAAAGTAGCCAAAGCGTCTACCATTTCATCGGGCGCGTCTGCGGTGATCGCGCCGGCCTCACATGCAGCAGCAAACAAAGCGGCGGTCTTGGCCTCAATAACTTGGTAATAGCGCTCTCGGCTGGCTTCGCCGCGATTGGTGGTTGCCAGTTGCAACACCTCACCCTCGGCAATCGTGCTTGCAGCCTTGGCCAAAATATCCAGCACCCTTAATGAGCCTGTCTCGACCATCAGGTTGAACGCGCGTGCAAATAAGAAGTCACCTACCAGAACGCTGGCCTTGTCACCCCAAATCAGATTCGCCGCCCGTTTGCCGCGTCGCAACGAAGAGCCATCGACTACATCGTCATGCAGCAAAGTGGCGGTATGGATGAACTCAACGGCGGTCGCCAGCTTAATTGCAGGCAACCCACCGCCGCCACAAGCACTTGCTGCTGCTAGCGTTAGGAGCGGCCGCAAGCGTTTGCCGCCAGCATCCACCAAATGGTGAGCCACGTCCGGGATGAGACCGACGGGGCTGTCCATTCGTGCAACGATTTCAGCTTCAGTTGCTGCCAATTCCGGTGCCAACACTGCCGCGAGCGCTTCGGTCGGATTAACCGACACGGCATCAACTGGGCGGGTGGTGACATTCACGACAGCTTTTTCCTTATTAGTCTTTTGTTTCCATGCCCTCTTGAGGGGGCTTGGGTCAAGCATCCGCTGCTTCCAACCCTCGCGTTCAAAACAGTTTAGTTGACACTGGTCTCTTTTGCCGTCTCAACCAAACAAGTTCCCAGTCTCTTGGATATAGGCTCAGACGCCCGCATGATCGAAACAACTCACGATATATTCCTCAAAGGAGCTTTGACCATAGAACAACCCAGCAAGGGGTATCGTGCGGGCACGGATGCTGTTTTATTGGCAGCCGCTGCTGCCTCGATTCCGGTCTCGAAAGCTTTAGAGGCAGGCTGTGGCGTAGGTACCGCGCTCTTGAGTTTAGCGTCATTACGTACCGATTCGACGCTGAGCTTGACGGGGCTTGAAAAGGATGAGGTAGCCTGGTCCTTGGCTATGGCAAATGCAAAGCGCAATCGATTAGAGGGTGAAATAAAATTTGTGTTGGGGAATGTCTTGGTACCCGACGAGGCCCTTCTTAGTCGGTATGATCTGGTTTTTTCCAATCCCCCTTATTTTGATGATGATCGGGCGATCCGTGACCCCGATGAGTCGCGCCAGACTGCTTATATTCTGGGGGCTCCTTTAGAGGCCTGGATCAAAGGCATGCTGGCTATGGCAACGCCCAAGGGCCGCTTCTTGATGATTCATCGGGCGGACCGACTGCCCGATATTCTGGCAGCTCTTCGAGGCAAAGCAGGTGATATTGGCGTTTGCCCGGTGCGTCCGCGGGCCGGGGATCCTGCCAAAAGAGTGGTAGTTTCAGCCCGCAAAGGCTCGCGCGCGCCACTGCGCCTTTTGGCCGGGATCGATATGCACCCGGCATTAGGCGAGGGCCGGTTTAGCGATGCTTATCAGGCGATTTGCGATGGAGGGGTCTTAGCCGTCTAGACCTCGCGCAAACTTCATCGTAACCCATTCCCAACAGCGGCAAGCCAAGAGAACAGCCGCATAATAATAGTCCTCAGGAGTGACCATGACCGACGTGTCTGCCTTGTTTCAACCCCTCACCATCCGCGGTGTGACGATCCCTAACCGAATTGCCATGGCCCCGATGACGCGGTCTTTCTCGCCAAACGGTGTACCGGGCCAGAATGTGGCTGATTATTATGCACGCCGGGCAGCCGCTGATGTTGGCCTCTTGATCACGGAAGGTACTGTGACCGACCGAAAGGGGGCTTCGAACGACGCGAATGTTCCCCGTTTCCACGGCGATGATGCATTGGCAGGCTGGGCGAAAGTCGTCGAAGACGTTCACGCGCAAGGTGGCAAGATTGCCCCTCAAATCTGGCATCAGGGCATGATGCGCAAGCCCGGTACCGGCCACTATCCCGATGCACCGACCGACAGCCCTTCAGGCCTGACCCACACGGGTAAATCAGTCCTGCCCGTGCCGACCACGGAAGAGGTTTGGGACATGGTGCAGGCCTATGCCCGCGCAGCAGGTGATGCTGCCAAACTGGGCTTTGATGCCATCGAAATCCATGGCGCCCACGGCTATCTGATCGACGAATTCTTCTGGGACGTTATGAACATCCGCACCGACCGTTATGGCGGCTCATTGCCAGAGCGTGCGACCTTCGCCGCTGAAATCGTTGCAGAATGTCGCAAGCAAGTGGGGCCCGATATGCCCATCATCTTGCGCTTCTCGCAATGGAAGCAGCAGGATTATACGATTAAGCTTGCCCATACACCGCAAGAACTCGAAGCCTTCTTGGCCCCAATCGTGGCTGCAGGCGTGGACATGCTGCATTGCTCCCAACGTCGGGTCTGGGAAGCTGAATTCCCGGATGTCGATGGCGAGAACGGGTTGAATTGTGCTGGTTGGACCAAGAAAGTCACTGGCGTTCCAACCATCACTGTGGGTTCAATTGGCTTATCGAGTGATTTTGCTGGCTCTTTCCGGGGTGAAGGCTCAGCCAAAGCGCCGCTTGATGATGTCGTCCGCCGCTTAGAGAAGGGCGAATACGACATGGTCGCCATCGGCCGTGCTTTGCTGCAAGATCCCGAATGGGCCAAGAAGGTCAAAGAAGGCCGTACCGATGATCTGATGGATTATGACGGCAAGGCCTTGGCGACACTGTATTAATCTAAAGGTTTGAAGAGGGCCTGAGCAATGTGTTCAGGCCCTTCTCGACTTAGGACGGGGTGGCAAGTTCCTCTTCCGACTTAGCCGCGCGCATTTCTTCTGCTTTGGCTTCCACCAATTCAACAATATGCTCAATCATGCCGTCATTGGAGAGCTTGTGGTGCGCCTTGCCAGCCATATAGATCATGCCGGCACCCTTGCCGCCGCCGGTAAAGCCTAGATCGGTATAGAGGGCTTCGCCCGGACCATTGACGACACAGCCGATGATGGAGAGTGAAATCGGCTCTGACACATGCGACAGACGGCTTTCTAAGGCCTCTACGGTGCGGATCACGTCAAAGCCTTGGCGGGCACATGATGGGCAGGCAATGATATTCACGCCACGCGTGCGCAAGCCCAGGCTTTTGAGAATATCATAACCGACGCGCACCTCTTCTTCAGGCTCTGCCGACAAGGACACGCGGATCGTATCGCCAATGCCAGCCCAAAGAAGCGAGCCAATGCCAATGGACGACTTCACCGTGCCCGAGCGCGCTGCGCCAGCCTCTGTGACACCTAGATGCAGCGGGCAATCAATTGCCTCGGATAAGGCTTGATAAGCCGCAACGGTCAGGAAGGTGTCTGATGCTTTGACCGAAATTTTAAATTCATGAAAGTCTAGGTCTTGCAAGATGCGTGCATGGTCGAGAGCGCTTTCCACCATAGCTTCGGGGCAGGGCTCGCCATATTTCTCAAGCAAATCAGACTCAAGTGAGCCTGCGTTCACACCGATGCGGATGGAGCAGCCATTGTTGCGAGCGGCACTGACCACTTCGCGAACGCGTTCCGCCGAGCCAATATTGCCAGGATTGATGCGCAAACAGGCCGCGCCAGCCTCCGCCGCTTCTATGGCTCGCTTATAGTGAAAGTGGATATCGGCCACGATCGGCACTTGCGCCGCGCGCACGATGGTTTTGAGGGCGGCAGTTGATTCCACATCTGGGCAAGATACTCGAATGATATCGACCCCGACCTCTTCGCAGCGACGAATTTGGTCGATGGTTGCTCCGGCATCAGGAGTTGGCGTGTTGGTCATGGTCTGAACGCTGATCGGCGCATCGCCCCCAACGGCCACTTTACCCACCATGATCTGACGGGACTTGCGCCGCACGATGGTGCGCCAAGGGCGGATATGTTCCAGGCCAGTCGCCACGTCGTAACCTCTTGTTTCTCGATGTTTATCAGATCCTGTTCAGCATAACGAAATTACGCCTTCTGCTGGGAATTGAACCATCAGACAAGCCTGTCCGTCAACCAGACAAAAACCATGTAGAAAACTATAGGACGGCTTTGAGAGAAGTTCCAGTCACATGCCTGTTCGGCACTTTATTGAGTGACAGGGCCGACGACTTTGGCTGATGCAGGCGTTGCCGTTACAGGACTAGCATTTGCCGGATCCGCCGGCCTAATCGTTGTATTTCCAAGGTTTACACCGTTCGGTGCTGTCGTTTGGGTTACTGCGGGCTGATCTTTTGCTTGTTGTGCAGCCAGCTTGGCAGCTTCTGTTGCAGCTAGGGCCGCCGCTGCTTCAGCCTCAGCCTTTGACTTAGCTATCGCAATCGCTTCAAAATCTGGCACACGCCAATTGACGACCTTTTTTCCAGCTTCGCCGACCAATGCAGTCTGGCCGTAGCCGTTGGCTTCCAGCACGCCACCAAAGGGCGAGGATACGAACCAACGGCCCAAGCCATCGGTCGAAATGCTTTCATCTTTGCGGAGTATCCGATCAGTCACTAGTGCACCATCTTCGCCGCGCAGGGTTACCCGCACGTCTTGCAATGCCTTTAGTGTCGACAAAGGTTGTACATCGGCAGTTGCTTGCACCGGCCCATTTTGTTGGGCCTCTGCCCAAGCTTTGATCTTCTCATCCGGCGGCGCGACCACATCCACTGGCTGTGGTTTGACTGCATGCAGGCTAGCCCAAACGATCAACCAAGCCAGCAGGGCAAGTGCTACAACCGCACCAGCTGGGGCGACGAATTTTGAAGGCTTGGTGGCAATTTCAGATTCGCGACGTCGCTGCACTGGCTCCCAAGCGTCGCGAAACTCGCTAACGAGGCCATCGCAATCGACAAGGCCCAACAACTCACCATAAGCACGCACATAGCCCAAGGCATAACCAAGGCCGGGCAGCTTTTGGAATTGCATCGACTCGATCGCGGCGACCTGCTCCGCTTTCAGTCTTAGAGCGGCGGCTACTTGATGAATCGACAGCTCCTGATCACGGCGAGCTGCCTGCAATCTTGCCCCTGGACCGTCCGCATCCGGATTATCAATTGAGCCCACCAGACGCAAATGTGCGCGCCCCGAATGGAGCGCTTTGGCAGCATCTAACGTGCGTGCGGCCTCTGCCGGACTCATCGCGTCAATCCTTCATCTTCGACGTCACCACAATGCGGGCATTTCGTTTAGTTTTCGTTAGCGCTCGTATATGTCAGTTTAATAGTCAGTTTACAATAACTCGCTGAGTTTTTGCATAGTTTTTCAGTGCATTGCGAAGGTGGCCGTCGCCATTGCGCAACAAAGACATCAGCGTTTTGGAGAAATCTTCCCCATGTAGGGACATCAGCATTCGTTTCACTGGTCCTATTCCCCCTGCAGGCATAGAGAGACGAGTAAAGCCCAATCCGATCATGGCCATAGCTTCCAGAGGGCGCCCAGCATGTTCGCCGCAAATCGAGATCGGCGTATGACCAGCGCTATCGCGAATATGCTTTAAGAAGGTAAGTGCAGGTCGCGATAGAATGTCATAGCGATCAGCGACCTTGGCGGTGCCGCGATCTGCGGCGAAAAAGAATTGCATCAGATCGTTGGTACCAATGGACAAGAAGTCAGCATGTTCTGCAATCGCGGCTGTATCCCAGGCCAAAGCTGGGGCCTCAATCATCGCGCCTGCTTCCACTCTCGTTGGCCCAAGTCGGCCATTGGAACGGGCCCAAGCCAATTCTTTTTCGAGGAGCTCTCGTGCGCGGTGAAACTCATCCACCACGGCTACCAACGGGAACATAACCCGCAACAGGCGGCCCTCTGCTGCCCGTACCAAGGCCCGCAGTTGATAGCGCGATAAGCCCGGCCGATCGAGGCCCATTCGGACAGCCCGCCAGCCCATGGCAGGGTTCTCCTCGCGCTCAGTTGGCATGTAGGCCGCAACCTTATCGCCGCCGAGATCAAGGGTTCGGAAGGTGACGGGGCGGCCATTGGCGAGATCCAACGCTTCAGTATAGAGCGCAGTTTGTGCGTCGAGACGGGGTAGCGAGTCCGCGATCATGAATTGAAACTCGGTTCGATAAAGGCCTACGCCACTGGCCCCCGTTGTTTCCAATTGCTCCAAGTCGATTGCTAAGCCGGCATTTAGAAGCAGTTGGATGTTTTGGCCATCAAGGGTTTGACTAGGTAAGTCTTTGGTGGCCGCAAATAATTCTTGCTCTGCACTTTGGGCTTCAAACCGGCTATGCAACGCGGCAGAGACCATTTTATCTGGCCGCAAATAGGCTTGGGCTTCATTGCCGTCGACGATGATCATGTCGCCCGCTTCAACCTGCGAAAGTAGGTTTGGCAATTGGCCCAGCATGGGAACACCCATTGCTTTGGCCACAATCGCAGCATGGGAGGAGGGGGAGCCTTCTTCCAGAAGAATCGCTTTGATACGCCCACGGCCATATTCGAGAAGCTCTGCAGGGCCAATATCGCGCGCAACCAGAATAGAATCCTCTGGTGCTTCCTTGCGGTCACCGGCATCGCCGGACAGGTATCGCAGCAGGCGATTGTCCAGTTCTTCGAGGTCGTGGAGGCGGTCGCGAATATAGCCGTCTTTGGCGCTAGACATGCGGGCCCGGTGTTCGGAGCGTACTTGCTCCACCGACGCTTCAGCGGTCAGGCCGTTCTTCACCCCATCGCGCAGCCGTCGTTCCCACGACCGGTCTTGGCTGAGCAGATGAAATGTCTCCAGCACTTCAAAAGAAGTGCCACCCAAGGTCTGCACATCCCCTGCCAGCAGCGCTTCCAAGCCTGAACGCAATTTTATCAAGGCCTCATCGAGCCTTTTTTCTTCTGCCACTGGATCGTCAGATAGATAGCGCGTCGGCTCAACATCTGGATCGTGAAGAAGTGCCTGACCCGAGGCAAGTCCACGTGAATACGCTTTGCCTTTCAGCGTCTCTGGCGTAGTCGGCTTAATTTGAAATTCCGACAAGGCCCCGGTGAGGTCCTCGACTGAGACGATTTCAGCCAGCACTGTTGCGATCAACTGTAGGGCTTCGATTTCGTCATCTTCATAAGTGCGGGCATAGCGGTTCTGCACCACCAATACCCCGACAACCCGGCCGCTACGCAACACTGGCACGCCCATGAAGGATTGAAACGGGTCTTCGCCGGTCTCAGGGCGATAGGAAAAGCGGGGATGCTTTGGCGCATCCGCTAAGCTGATTGGTTCCACCCCTTCTGCCACTAGACCAACTAGGCCTTCGCCTGCCTTCATTCTAGTGCGGTGGATTGCATCGCGAGAGAGACCCTCTGTGGCGAACAATTCCAGCGATCCGTCCGAACGCCGCAGATAAATCGAACACACGTCTGCTACCATCGTCGTGCCGATCTGCGCGACGATCCGGTCTAAGCGGGTTTGGGTGTCGGCGTCCTGTACCATGACATCGCGCAGGCGACGCAATAAGACGCGTGACCCCCCCGCATTGCCAGAAGAAACAGGGCTCATTCACTTCCTCGAAACGGTGCGGTGTGACACCCCCACCTGCAGGACCACACCATAAGTTGCCTTACTCATACAAGAGAAGGGATAGGCTGTCCTTCAAAGCGACAGCATTTTTTCCTGCACGCTGCACAAAACTTAGGCAGCGTCGAGCCCATAGGCGGTATGTAGCGCACGAACAGCTAATTCCGTGTAGGAGCTGTCGATCAAGACCGAGATTTTGATCTCGGATGTTGCAATGTTTTCGATATTGATCCCTTTCTTTGATAGGGCATCAAACATGATACGGGCAACGCCTACGTGGGATCGCATGCCTACCCCGATGACGGAGACCTTTGAGACGTCCTTTTTGACTTCAACCTGTTCAAAGCCAATTTGCTCTTGCGCAGCACTCATCAGCGCCATGGCGCGATCAGCTTCCCGCTCGGGAACGGTAAAGGTCATGTTGACTGCGCCCTCAGTACGCGAAGGGGCTTGGACAATCATGTCAACATTGATGTTGGCCTCAGCCAAGCGGCCAAAGATATCGGCGGCAACGCCGGGGTGATCCTGCAAGGCTTTCAGCGAGACCTTGGCTTCGTCGCGCGAATAGGCGATGCCTGACACGATTTGCTTTTCCACAATTTCATCCTCATCACAGACCAAAGTTCCGGGGTTTGGCTCACCGGGTTCTACAAAACTTGACAACACGCGCACGGGTACACGCTTGGCCATCGCCAATTCTACCGAACGCGTTTGCAAGACCTTCGCCCCGAGCGAGGCCATTTCGAGCATTTCCTCATAAGAGATTTTTTCAAGCCGCTGGGCCTTCGGTACCATGCGGGGGTCGGTCGTATAGACGCCATCCACATCGGTATAGATATCACAGCGCTCAGCCTTCAGGGCGGCAGCAACGGCTACAGCAGATGTGTCTGAACCGCCCCGCCCCAAAGTCGTGATGCGGTCTTCTTCGGTCACACCTTGGAAGCCCGGGATCACAGCCACTTCGCCAGAATCAATAGCGGCAGCTACTTCTTCGGCATCAATATCTGAGATACGAGCAGAAGCATGGGCGGAGCTAGAGGCTACACGGATCTGCCATCCCTGCCACGAGCGCGCTGGGATCCCCATGCTACGTAAAGCCAAAGCGAGAAGACCTGTTGTAACCTGTTCGCCCGTGGCGACCACAACATCATACTCATCATCGAATAACTCTGGGGGTAGGCCCTCACCAGCTTGACCGGCGAGCTCGACCAGACGATTGGTTTCACCCGACATGGCCGATACGACCACGGCAATGCCGCGTCCTGCCTTACGCTCAGCACTGACCAAGCGCGCAACGCGGCGGATACGTTCGACGTCTCCCACAGAAGTTCCACCAAACTTCATCACCAGACGCGACATGCTTCCTTACTCCTTACCTATTCCATTAGACGCAGAAATCCGCTGTTACAAACAGACGAAGACCCTCGACGCGCGCGCTCATCGCTCTATGAAGTCTTAACGTCAATCCTTTCGCATGTTGCAAACTGTCACACAGGTGAGTTGAACCCGATGCCTAGAGCCACCCAAGACGCCAAGATGGAGATGCCACCACGCTCACCTTCGATCGACCCGGCAGAAGTGGCCAAGTTTGCGGGTATGGCTGAGGACTGGTGGAATCCTTATGGCAAATTCCGCCCTTTGCACAAGTTTAACCCCACCCGACTGCGCTTTATTCGCGAGACAGCAGAAGCCCATTTTGGCTTGAAGCCTGGTTCTGAGCTGCCTCTCAAGGGTCTGAAATTACTTGACATTGGGTGTGGTGGCGGTCTTTTGAGCGAGCCGATGACACGCTTGGGCGCAGCTGTGACTGGAGTAGATGCGACAGAGCCCAACATTAAGACGGCTATGACCCATGCCGCCCAAACGGGGCTGTCGATCGATTATCGCCATGGCACAGCGGAAGGTTTACTGGCCTCCGGAGAGGGTCCGTTTGATATTGTGCTCAACATGGAAGTGGTCGAGCATGTGGCCGATGCAGCAGCTTTTCTAAAGAATACTGCGCAATTGGTAGCACCTGGTGGCCTGATGTTTGTCGCGACCATCAATCGCACAGCAAAAGCACTCGCATTAGCGATTATTGGTGCTGAGCGAATCTTGCGGTGGTTGCCGCCAGGCACACATGATTATGACAAGTTGGTCAAGCCATCTGAAATCCAAGCTGCTTTAAAGCCGGAAGCTGGGCTAAGTCTCGATGAACCGATTGGCGTCAATTACAATCCACTGATGGATCGCTGGTCTTTAGGGGCCGACACCAGCATGAACTATATGATTGTGGTGCGCAAAGCGGCTTGAGGGTCTGGGCTTCGGACGCATTGCCCAAAACGCAGGAGGACCAAACCGATAAGGTTTGGTCCCGATGTAAAGCTATCGCGGCTTTCCGTGATATTCCCGATAGCCAACGTCCGCGGCTTCGTCGCTGAAGGGCCGAAACCCGCCCTTCAGGTCGACCTACATGTCATCCATTTCGCCATCTTCAGAGACAGGCTCACCGGCCAAGACTTCAGCGAGAATGCCAGCGTTTTGACGCACTTTATGCTCAATCTCGGCAGCCATTTCAGGGTTTGACTTCAAGAAGGCACGCGCATTGTCCTTGCCTTGGCCAATCCGGGTGCTGTCGTAGGAATACCAAGACCCAGACTTTTCAACGATCCCGGCCTTTACACCCAGATCAATCAATTCACCCTGCTTGGAAATGCCTTCGCCATATAGAATATCAAACTCGACCTGTTTGAATGGAGGGGCGACTTTGTTCTTGACGACTTTAACGCGGGTGACATTGCCCACCACATCTTCTTTGTCCTTGATCTGGCCAATACGACGAATGTCCAGACGCACCGACGCATAGAATTTCAGAGCATTTCCGCCCGTAGTAGTTTCAGGGTTGCCGAACATGACACCGATTTTCATACGGATTTGGTTGATGAAGATCACCAAGGTCTTGGAACGCGAGATCGATCCGGTCAATTTGCGCAAAGCTTGGCTCATCAAACGGGCCTGAAGACCGGGTAAGCTGTCACCCATATCACCTTCGATTTCAGCCTTTGGCGTCAGTGCCGCAACTGAGTCGATCACTAAGACATCGACCGCACCAGAGCGCACCAAGGTGTCGGTGATTTCAAGGGCTTGTTCGCCGGTGTCTGGCTGAGAGATCAACAGGTCACTCAAATCCACACCAAGTTTGCGGGCATAAATTGGGTCGAGCGCATGTTCGGCGTCGACGAAGGCGCAAACTCCGCCACTCTTCTGTGCCTCGGCGATACAATGCAGTGCCAAAGTGGTTTTGCCCGAGCTTTCAGGGCCGTAAATTTCGACGATGCGACCGCGTGGCAGGCCGCCAATCCCCAAGGCAATATCGAGCCCGAGAGAGCCAGTTGAAACCGATTCAATCTCGACCGCGGCACCTTGTTCGCCCAAGCGCATGATTGAGCCTTTGCCAAAGGCACGCTCAATCTGAGACAGAGCCGATTCGAGAGCTTTTTCTTTGTCCATGTCGTTTTTTTCCACCAAGCGAAGCGCTGCATTTGAAGCCTGAGTAGCCATGTTTAAACCCCTTTTCACGATTCCCGCCTGCATCGGCACAAGGGGCTCAGTAGAGCTGTGTGCAAATCAGACCTTGTCACGTCATGAAGGTTTTGTATCCGATATGTTCTGAGAACACAAGTGGAACATAGTGGGTTAATCTACTTATTTAAAATTAATACGTCCATTTATGTCGTATCAGGCCGCCGCAAGCTCTGTTTTGACCCGTTCCGCCAATTGTGCCAGCGTAAATGGCTTTGGCAAGAAGGAGATGGAGCGTTCATCTTCCAAGGTCTGGGCAAAGTCCTGTTCAGCATACCCAGACATGAAAACAATGCGGGCGTGACCCAAATAGGGCTTAGCCGCTTTCAGAAGACCCGGACCATCCAAGCCCGGCATGACAACGTCCGACAAGACCAGGTCGAAGCTGTTGGGATCATTCTCGAGTATTTCGAGTGCTTCCTCGCCATCCGCCGCCGAAGTCACCTGATAGCCGCGCTGGGTTAGAAGGCGGGTCGCGATATTGCGAACGCCTTCTTCATCTTCGACCAACAAGATTCGTCCGCGTCCTGCCAAGTCCATCGGCCGCGCCTCAATAGCTTGAGCTTGCGCGGTTGGTATCGAGTGACTGACATCGTCGGCGGTGGTGGCCGGCAAGAAGACGTGGAAGGTCGTGCCTTCATCCTCGACCGAATCGAGTGCAATAAAGCCATCAGATTGTTTGATGATGCCATACACAGTAGCCAAACCAATGCCGGTACCTTTGCCTTGTTCTTTTGTCGTAAAGAAGGGCTCAAAGATTTTGGTGGCGATATCTTGGCTCATGCCAGTTCCCGTATCGGTCACCGAGATCATCGCCCAATCGCAATCTTCGATATCGGCAATGCTCAAGCCCTTTAGAGCGCTCCGCACATCCTGTGTTGTCGCGCGCTTGGTACGGACGGTCACGGAGCCTTTACCCCTTCCAGACATCAAGACCGCATCGCGGGCATTGGTGACGAGGTTCATAAAGACGGTTTCTAATTGTTGCTTGTCAGCCCGCACATTGGGGAGGTCGCGGCCGTGGGTGATTTCAAAGACAATGCGTTCGTCCAAAACCTGACGCATCAAAACTGCAAACTCAGTTAAAACTGCCCCGACATCGAGAATGTCCCGTCGGAAAGTCTGTTTGCGCGCGTAGGCCAGAAGCATTTTGACAAGCTCTGCTGCCCGTGCACTGGTGTTCTGGATGCTCTGCAATTCACCATAGCTGGGGTCACCAACGGGATGGCGCGCCAGCAGGGCGTCGCAATTTAGTGTGATGACCAAAAGGAAGTTATTGAGTTCGTGGGCAACCCCGCCCGCGATTTGGCCGACAGCTTGCATTTTGCTGGTCTGGGCGAGACGATGCTCCATTTCCCGGCGGGTCGAAACGTCGACCAGCAAGAGGGCGGCTCCATCATCTTCGTCTTCTAACAACCATCCTTCGCAAGTTTGCCCACCTTTATTGGCCATATCCAATTCAATCGGCCGTTGCCCGCCAACCTCCAGTCGGTCTAAATCGTCCGAATGGGCGGAAGCAACCAAATCTGAAAGCTTTGCCCCTTTGCCTGCCCCTGCAATTCGAACAAAGGCGGGATTGGCTTCTTGAATAATCGCATGGCGCGCTTCACGGCGATCCAAGCGAGCAAAGCCGACTGGAGCTTCGGCAATCAATCGTGCGAGACCAGTCAACAGCGAAGATGCAGTTTGAACAGCAAGGGCTGTTTGGGATGCGGATCCCGCGGCTTCATGAGAATCCTCCGGTGGATGGGCCTGTCCCTCAAGTGTGGTCAGTCGAACCAGTGCATGGTTACCGATAACGCTGACTCGGACGCGCATTTGGCCTTGTGTTTCATCCAAGCTTAGCCCGCGGCGAACCGCCTTGGATGCTCTAAAGGCGCAGGCCTGGTCGAGCAAGCTCACTAGGAGGGGGTCAATCGACACAGGTCGGTAGATGCTATCATAGGCAGGGTTGCCTGCAACAAAGCGACCTGACCGGGTGAAGAGGGCGGCAGGACCATCCATACTTGCCAGCCAGTCATGTGATTCCGACCGGGAAAACATCTTTAAAAGTCCAGCCATGCGTCTCTGCCCCAAAATCGTTCCAAAGTGCGCCTAGGCGGCGTTTTGGACTCGACTCTGGAGAGAATCACCTGATTTGCGCCGCGCGGCTACACCCAAAATCACTCCAATTATTTTTGCTACAGCTTGATAGTGCTCAGCTGGAATAGTCTCTTCAAGATCAACGGAGGCATATAGTGCACGTGCCAGTGGCGGGTCTTCGATGATGGGTACGTCTGAAGCCGTTGCAATTTCACGAATTTTCAAAGCTAAGTTGTCCACACCCTTGGCCACACATATCGGCGCAGGGGTTTCGCCAGCCACATAAAGTAAGGCCACGGCGAAGTGGGTTGGGTTGGTGATGATCACCGTCGCTTCAGGCACTTTGGCCATCATACGATTGCGTCCGCGCTGCATGCGGATTTGCCGCACCTTCATTTTGATCAGCGGATCACCTTCCAGTTTTTTGTACTCGTCTTTTTGTTCTTGCTTGCTCATGCGGTTGCGTTTGATCCAAGAAAAGCGCTGAATCGCGTAATCTGCGACTGAAGCGACCGCGATAATACCAATCAACGCAAAGCAAAGTTCCAATAGGATTTTGACAAGGACCGGCATCAAGGCCGCGGGCTCCATGGCCACAAGAATTGGCATTTCTCGGGCGTGAGGGGCCAAGATCGCGTAAGCGACCCAGCAGATGACAATCAGTTTCAAAACGGTCTTGCCAAAGGTCAATAAAGCCTCTGCCCCAAACAGCCGCTTGAAGCCGGCAATCGGCGAAATTTTATCGATCTTGGGGATCATCTTCTCGCCTGTGAACAAAAAGCCCGACTGCACGAGATGGCCCGCTAGTCCAGCTACACAAATTGCGCCAATCGTGGCGCTCAACAAGATGACCATTTTGGAGCCGACATCGAAACTGAGACGCTGCAGCGCCCCACCGTCAACCGCAAATTGCTCTGGCCGTTCGATGAAAACGGTCATGTAGCGCGCGAGGTCCTGCGCGCTATGGAGACCAAGGGTCAAAAGAACCGCAATCCCTGCGGTCAAGACAAACAGAGTCGCAATGTCTTGCGATTTGGGAACATCGCCCTTTTTTCGGGCCTCATCCAGTTTGTACTGACTGGGGGCTTCGGTCTTTTGCGATTCATCTTCTTCCATCTGGCGGCCTTAGTTCAATGACCGGCCAGCGGCGGCAATGGCTTCAAGCCAAACCAACATGCCCGCTCCGGCGGTAATCGCAAAAAGCATAATCCCCAAAAGAACTTGGATTGGCTGCGCGATGAAGAACACCTGAATAGCCGGTGCCACCCGATTGATAATGCCTAAAGCCACATTGATCACGATGCCAAACAATAACAGGGGTGCCGTGATCTGGATGGCAAGGGAGAAAGCTTGGCTGAATGCACGCAGGCTAAATTGGGCCATATCGCCAAGGGGCAGGGGCGCACCGGGCAAGAAGTTATCAAAGCTTTTGGCAGCACCTGAAATGAACAGGTGATGGACGTCGCTTTGAAACACCAAGGCAGTGCCAAGTAGGGCCAAGAAAGTGCCAAACACCGCGCCTTGTTGTTGCTGCGAGGGGTCAAAGGCCATGGCCATACCAAGACCAGTCTGCATCCCGGCAATCGCGCCAGCCGTGGCAAGCGCTGAAAACAGAATGCGGGTTGTCAGTCCTAGGGATAAGCCAATGAGGATTTCCTTCGCGATGGCAAGGAACATTTCGGCGGTATCAGATGGCAGGGGCGCGATCTTACCTGAAACGACGGGGGCTAAGGTAAAGGCGATGAAGAGCGCAACCATCAGGCGGGCTCGCGTCGGCACGAATTGATCGCCGATGCCAGGTGCCAGCATCATCAAAGCACCTACCCGCGCGAAGACAAGGCCGATCACCCAAACCGTTTGGGGTAGGAGTTCCATCCGCCGGGCCCGTTAGCCTGCGCCGCCAGATGCAACTTTGGCCAGCATCTGGGTCATAAATTCACCTAGCATGCCGCCCATTAAGGGCAAAAACAGCAAAAGGGCAGCGAAGATGGCTAGGATTTTCGGCACAAACACCAAGGTTTGTTCTTGAATTTGGGTAAGCGCTTGCAGCAAGCCAATTACCAAGCCAACCGCCAAACCAACCAGCATGACTGGTGCTGACATGGCGATCGTCAGCCAAATAGCGTCGCGGGCCACATCAAGGACTTCTGGGGCATTCATCGTCAGCTTCTCCGACTCAGTGCGTTAAAAACCAATTCTAGTTTCGCATTGCTATGGGATGGCTTGGCATGGTTAATAAAGTCTTGATGAACGCGTTTTTGCCTTGATTTCATCTCGGGGATTTCAGATTTCTGGGGCGAGTTAGCGCCGCTACAACATATCTTCGTAAAATGCCCCTGCCTTCAAGGCATGATCGACGACGTGGATCTCGAGAATCCATGCGGCGGGCGAGGGAGTCTTCCCAAAAGCTTTGAGCTTTCCACTATGATGAACGCGGTGCGGGAACGCCCCGACCCGGTGCCCGGATGCCCCTTCTAGTGCTAAAGCTCGCCCGCGCTTGGCGGCATCAGCTAAAGCGAAGTCATAGAGTTCAGTGCCATTGGCCCCCGTTTCTGTCCAATGTGCTTTGACCGCTGCGAAGACCGCCTTGGAATCCTCAATCAAGCTTTCGTAGGCGGGACTCGGCCCAAGGTGAATCCGGCACCGACATCACCTTCATGACCTTCATAGCAGGGGCCAATGTCAAGGAAGAAGATATCTTTGGGCCCCAGAATATGCGGGGCTGCTGGCGTTTCGCCAAACGGCAGAAGCGTGTTCGGGCCAAAACGTACTTGGCTGGCATGCCACAGGCGCTCTGCGCCACTATTCATAATTGCTTGGTCGACAATCGCTTTGCCGTCGAGGTCATTCATCCCTGGCTCAATCATGGCCGCAGCTCTGGCCAATGTTTCCCAAGCCCGCGCTTGCGCGGCCTCTTGTAGTTCCAATCGGAAATGCGGGTGATTAGCTTCGCGAGGGTCGATCACGGCCGTCACTTAGCCACGTCCACGATAGGGCGGCACACCTTGATCAGGAATCCAAACACCCTCTGGTGCGGGGCCCGTGGCAAAGAATACGTCAATCGGTATGCCGCCGCGAGGATACCAATAGCCCCCTATTCGAAGCCACTCTGGTGCCAGAAATTCAACCAAGCGCTTGCCAATTGCGACGGTACAATCTTCATGGAAGGCACCGTGGTTTCGGAAACTGGTTAGAAAAAGCTTCAGGCTCTTACTCTCAACCAACCAGTCACCCGGCACGTAGTCGATAACCAAATGCGCAAAGTCAGGTTGCCCGGTAACAGGGCATAGGCTGGTGAATTCCGGTGCTACAAAGCGCGCCAGATAGGCTGTGCCCAAATGGGGATTGGCGACCCGCTCCAGCACAGCCTCTTCAGGAGAGGCGTAACCGCGAACGTCTTGGCCGAGGGTGCCGAGGCCCTCATAAATAGAAGAATTGCTCATATGCCCCATGTAGCGCTAAATCAGCTTTCGTGCACCTAACCACTGCACGCGGCGCACATCATCAGCGCCAACTTGCACCATAGAGTACTTCAATCGGATCAAAAGTGCAGCAGAAGTGGCGATTAGCACGTTGTTTTGTTGCCAATCTGGACATTGGGCACTAGCGTAAGCTCACGAGGGAGAAAGCGACCCAAAAAGTGTCGCACCCACATGAACCTATTTAAGGGGGGTTGAATGGCTGAAACCAAAGCGGCGACTGGACTTAGTCGAATTTTCGCGCGGAAATCTGTCGCTCAGATTATGAGCGAGAACGAAAAGAGTGAGTTGAAGCGGACCTTAGGGCCTGTCAATCTAGTGCTTCTGGGCATTGGTTGTATCATTGGGGCCGGTATCTTTGTGCGGACCGGAAATGCAGCAGCTTTGCACGCAGGTCCCGCTGTGATGTTGTCTTTCGTGGTTGCAGGTCTTGTCTGTGCTTGCGCCGGTCTGTGCTACGCCGAACTTTCCTCTACCCTGCCTGTCTCAGGCTCAGCCTATACCTATTCCTACACCACTTTGGGCGAATTTGCCGCTTGGATCATGGGCGCGCTCTTGCTGCTTGAATATGGGCTTGCGGGCTCTGTGGTCGCTGTGGGCTGGTCTGGCTATGTTGTGAGTCTCTTAGGGGACTTCGGACTCGTCATACCGCCGGAATTCACCGGTCCGATGAACCATGTAACCACATTGAAAGATGGCACGACGCTGACGACTTTGTTTAACGTCCCAGCCTTCTTGGTGACCTTGGTGTTGGCCTGCTTGCTGACCATCGGGATTTCTGAATCCAGCCAAGTCAACAATATCATTGTGGCGATCAAAGTCTCGGTGATTGTGGCGTTCATTGTGATAGGCGGCTATAAAGTTCTGACCCATTTGCCTGAATTGTCAAAGAATTGGGTGCCGTTTATTCCCGAGAATGAGGGTGAAGGTAAGTTCGGCTGGGAAGGTGTGTTTCGTGCCGCTTCCATCGTCTTCTTTGCTTATATCGGCTTTGAAGCAGTCTCGACGGCTGGCCAAGAAGCGAAGAACCCAAAGAAAGACATGCCGATCGGTATCATCGGTTCTTTGCTAGTCTGTACCGTCTTGTACATGCTGGTGGCGGCCGTTTTGACCATGCTGGTCAATTACAAAGAACTGAATGTGCCCGATCCAGTTGCTGTGGCTGTGGATTCCATGGGCCCACAATGGGCTTGGTTTGCCATGACGATTAAGGCTGGAGCGATTATCGGTCTTACGTCGGTGATCTTAGTGCTCATGTACGGCCAAACACGGATCTTTTATGCGATGGCTCGTGACGGCCTATTGCCTAAGATTTTCGCACGGGTGCACCCCAAGTTCCAAACACCATGGATCAACACCATTGTGGTCGGGTTGCTCGTGGCATTTGCCGCAGGGATGTTCGACATCAATGTGTTGGGTGACGTTACCTCGGTTGGCACCTTGGCCGCATTTGCCATCGTGTGTATCTCTGTGATTTGGTTGCGTCAGGCTCGTCCGGACCTACCACGTGGCTTTAAAGTGCCGCTCTACCCCATTCTGCCAATCTTCGGCATTTTGTCGTGCGTCGCCTTGATCTTTACGGTCGAACAGCGGGTGCTGCACTTCTTCTTCTTGTTCTTGATTGGGGCAACCGCAGTTTATTTCCTCTATGGGATGTGGAACTCCAAACTTGCCAAGGGCGAATTCGTGACAGGTCATGAGCCTGCTGCCAATGAATTGCCACATAAACTCGACTAGGGTCTAAACCCGAATAGAACTTGGACGGCGGGTCTTACGACCCGCCGTTTTTGTTTGGGCTAGGGTGTGCTCCCGGGGTGGCCAAAACAAGCTGCGCAGGATAGGCCCTAGGCCATGGAACGAATGAGAGCGGATTTGTTATTGGTGGCACGTGGCCTTATCGCCACTAGGGCCAAAGCGCGCGAAGCTATCGAAGCTGGGCAAGTTCGGTCGGGCGAACGCGTTATCGTGAAACCTTCTGAACTTTTAGAGCCCGATTGCCCACTCAGCGCGCAGCTGGCCTATCATTGGGTCTCACGCGCTGGGCTTAAATTAATTGCGGCACTAGATGCCTTCGCCATAATGGCGACCGATCGCTATGCGCTCGATATCGGGGCATCGACCGGCGGCTTTACACAAGTCCTGCTGAGCCGTGGGGCGGCCCACGTGGTTGCCGTAGACGTCGGGCGAGATCAACTGGATCCAAGCCTACGCGGCAATCCAGCCATCACTTCACTTGAAGGTACAGATGCTCGATCCTTAACGTCTGACGCGTTAGGCGAGCCTGTCCCTGACCTCATCGTGATCGATGTGAGCTTTATTGGGCTGGAAAAAATCTTACCGGCCGTTCTGCCGTTGGTTGCGCCAGAGGCTGATCTGGTAGCGTTGGTGAAACCGCAGTTTCAAGCAGGTCCGTCGCGCGTAGGCAAACGCGGCTTGGTCGATCCCGCTGTTGCGGCAGTCATTGTGGAAGAAGTCCGCCAAGAATTAGACGGTCTGTGCGGCTTTAAGGTTCTGAACCTGATCGAAAGCCCTATCGCTGGTGGCGATGGGAATCGGGAGTATTTGCTCCACGCGCGTCGGGAACGCTAAAGCCGAACCTTTAACGGCTGCACAACATACACGACATTGGAGGGAAGCTGCCTGGGTGCATCCCGCCCGTTACAAGGCATGCTTGATCCACAGATGAATTGCGCGGAACCTGCGCCGGGCGGGGGATGTCCGCTGGGGCAGCGCGCGAGGGCCCGCGCCGTTCGCGTCCATAATAGGAGTGCGGTGAGGGTTGATACCAGTCCCTGCCAACGACACGCCGGGCCGTCGGTGCGGCTACTGGCTCTGGCATTGGTAAATACCCGGTGTTGGGTCGCAGTTTCTGGTCCACTTCTTCAGGGCATGTAACCTTTGAGCCGCCAATCTGCGAACCAGCAAAGGCCCCAGCCCCCACCACGATCCCTTGGGGCTGCACCGCAGTGGCAGCATGCGCTTTATCAGTAATGCCACCTCCAACCGCGCCTATCATGCCACCTTGTTGCAACGGCAAGGCTGGCGCTGGCCACGAAGGCATGCTGCCTTGGTTAGACCAACTGCTAATCGAGGAAGAAGAAGACCATGAAGAGCTGCTCGATGAACTGCTCTCACTTGCTAAAGAAATGGCTGAACCGGTGGCTGCTGCTTCATAACTAGTTGCGCGATCCTTGACCGTGTCGACGAAAGGCCGGCTGCTATAAACCCAAGTTGAAGAGCTGGTTGCGGAGCTATGTTTGCGCTTGGCTTTGTCTATAGTTTGGCGATGGCTGGAGGGTCCAACCGCAGCGCGGGTGCGCGACTTTGTCATGTGCGCTTCAGGTCTGCGGCGATCTGAATAGCCGTCCCGGTAGCCATGGCGATAACCATGCCGATAAGCATGTCGCCTGTCTTGTTGTTGTTGAGCGTGAACACGCCCCTGTGCTGCTGGTTCGCGCACAATCTCTTCTCGAACAGAAGTCTCTGTGGTGTGGGGTATAACTCTTATGGTTTGCGTGACTTCATGCTTAGAAATTGCTGACGACCTGCTGGTTGAACTTGAACTGCTGCTACTCGAGCCCATTGTGTTGCCGTCCGACGAGCCTGGGCAGGCGAGATAAACGCATTGGGCAAAAGCTGGGCCTGTTAACAGGCCTAAAATTGCGACACCAAGTAAAACACTGCGCATGTTCAAGTCCTTTTCTGGGACGTTCGAATCAAATTTCGACGAAATTCTCTCGTCACTCCGCGATACTATGGCAAATCTTTAGCCGATTGACCTTTATCTTCACCAAAAGAGGGAAAACAATTCACAGGCTTAGTGGCCTTTAGTTGTTGTGTTGTCTCTAAAGCAAAGCCGCCTCCCTGATAACAAGGAGGCGACCTGACTAACAGGGCAATTCGTTAGTTTGTGACTTGCCATTCGCCACGATTGTCGCGGCACATCCACACTTGCTGACGCTCATAGAGGCCATCTGGACGACGCAGGGCGGCTTCCCCCCAACCACATTCCTCACGGCTCAAGACAGGGGCGGCATAGGTGGCTCGGTAGGCATGATCATTGTCACGGTGATGATTGCGACGGCTTGGACGATAGTCGCCATAGCGATCATTTTTGGAATAATCATAGCTTTGAGTGCCTTGATTGCGATAACTTTCTTGGCGCTGATTGGGCTCATAGCCGCGGTAAATTTGGTCGTCGCAAGCAACACGGCCTTTGGCAATTTGTGAACCAGCAACGGCACCAACCACGGCACCTAGAACCGTGCCCTCTTTCCGAGCGTTACGTCCCGCAATTTGCTTGCCCAGCACTGCGCCAGCAACAGCACCAATGGCACCACCAGCCAAACGGTTGTTATTCAAGCTTTGCTGGCATTCTTGTGAGATAGGGCCATAATTAGGGTAAGTGTTGTTATAGGTTTGAGCAGAAGCAATGGCAGGGGCTGAAAGGGCCAGCGTTGCAGCCAAGCTTGAGAAAATCAATGTACGCATCACGATGCTCCTTTACAGAGAAGACCCAAGGGATAGATGGGGGCAGGTGCAGGCCTTCTGTGAAAGCTAACTTGCAACTTCCTCCCTGAACGGCGCATGAGCAGATATGAACAAAAGCATTCAGGAAATACTCACGCTCAACATTGAGCATATTGGCGCACGCGGCGATGGCGTTTCGCGCGATCAGGATCGAGCGGTCCACGTACCCTTCACGCTGCCCGGCGAAGAGGTTGAGGCAAACCAGCGCGGAGACCGTGCGAGCTTGGTGAAAGTCTTGAAGGCTTCACCCGAGCGCGTGGAGCCTGTTTGTGGCCACTTTACTGTCTGCGGCGGCTGTTCGCTGCAGCATTGGGCTGAAGGCCCTTATTTGGCTTGGAAGGCGGGCTTGGTGGAACGGGCCTTGCAGCGGGTCGGCATTGATGTCGCATTGGCCCCAACACAGCCTGCTTGGGGTCAGGGACGAAGGCGCGCGACGTTTCACGGTAAGCATACGGGGCCGCGCTTTCTGTTCGGATTCGCTCAAGCTAAAAGCCATCAGATTGAGACGATCACTGCTTGCCCGGTTTTAACCCCCGGTTTGAATGCCGCTTTGCCCCGATTAGCGGCCTTAGCCGAGGCATTGGCACCCAAGCAAGAAACGATAGACCTTCTTGTTACGGAAACGCCGGTCGGCTTGGATGTCGATGTGCGCAATGCTGGTCGGATTGATAAGTTTGAGCGCAAGGGACTAGAGCGTTTGGCGGCGCTAGCGGAAGCAGCAGAAATCGGTCGTTTGACACTGCACGGACAGACCGCTCTCACCCGGGTTACACCGCGCGTAAAAATGGGCCAAGCCATCGTCGAGTTACCAGCAGGCGCTTTTCTCCAGGCAACACGAGCGGGTGAAGAGGCCTTGGCTGATCGCGTGCTGGCGTGGACTTTAGGTCGAAAGCATGTCGCAGATTTGTTCGCAGGTATTGGCACCTTTGCGCTTCGCTTAAAGGAAAAAGCGCTGGTTCGTGCCATTGAGTCCGATGCGCAGGCTGTTGCTGCGATGAAAAAGGCTTCAGACGGTTTGGCTGGCGGCAAGACATTGATCGCAGAAGCGCGTGACCTCTATCGGGCCCCCTTGGCTCCCTTAGAGATGAAGGGCTTGGACGCTATCGTTTTTGATCCGCCCCGCGCTGGCGCAGAAGCGCAAAGTGCTCAGATTGCCCGGTCGAAGATTGATCTGGTGGTGGCGATTTCTTGTGATCCAGCAAGCTTTGCCCGTGATGCCCGCATTTTGATTGATGGGGGTTATCGCCTCGCTGAAATTGAAACCTTCGATCAATTCCGTTTCACGTCGCATGTGGAAATTGCGGCAAAGTTTGTGCGGTAATCCCTATGCCATTTTGGACGGATACCAAACTCGCAGACATGACCGAAGCCCAATGGGAAAGCTTGTGCGATGGCTGTGGCAAATGCTGCCTGATCCGTCTGGAAGACGAAGATACAGGCGACATTCATACGACGGATGTGCATTGCAAACTGTTTGATGCGGGTTCTTGCCGCTGCAGCAATTATGCGGCGCGCAAAGCCCAAGTACCCGATTGTGTAAAGTTGACGCCAGAAACACTCGGTCAATTGACCTGGCTGCCCATGACCTGCGCCTATCGTTTGGTCCAAGAAGGCCAGCCTTTGTTTGACTGGCATCCACTAGTCAGCGGCGACCCCGACAGCGTTCATCAGGCGGGGATGAGCGTGCGGAACCAGACCGTGCCAGAAGGCAAGGTGAAGGTGCGACATCTCGTTCGTCGAATCAAAATCTGGCCTGGCGAAGAAAACGCTTGAGTGTTTACAAGCCGCGGACAGAAAGAGTGTCACAGCCGCGCAGATCGCTACTTGCAAGGCCCTTTTGAACCAAGTCATACATCAAGCGCTCGTTCTATGGCTGAAGCCATTAGGTACCGCAAATCCCTGCACGCGCTCTTGAATGCGATCATCACCCAAGGCACCGGCTGCCCCTAAAGCCTCTTCTAAATTACCGGGGTCCAGAGCCGTGGTTATGTTAGACTGTCCAGCCCTAAGGCCCGCATAGCAATCGGCATGCAACTCTATGCGAGGGGTGATGGCGTCGGCTCCTTTGCTCATTTGGCTCAATTCAGCCACCGGCTTGCACTTAACCCTCTTGCCACTGGCTCGCGTAAGCTCTTGAAGTGCGTCGATGACTTCAGCTCCGCTTTCCATCGTTATCCCGACCTTAAACGCGATGCCCAGATTAGCCGATTGTTTGGCTAGTTTGGTGGCAGGCTTGGGCGTTGGTCTCATTCGAGATGTGGTGGTGGTGGATGCAGGGTCTGACGATAAAAGTCCGGAGCTTGCTCTGGATATGGGCTGTCAGGTGATTCAAGTTGGCCACAGTGGCCGTGGTCGTGGACAACAATTGGCAGTTGGGGCTAAGGCCGCTAAGGGCGATTGGCTGTTGTTTTTGCATGGCGATTCCGTGCCTTTGGAGGGGTGGATTGCCGCTTGTAAGGTCCATATGGCGACGGCGCCGCACCAGGCAGCCTATTTCCAACTGGGGTTTGATGATCAAGAGCCCTCAGCCCTTAGAATCGCTTTTTGGGCTAATTGGCGGGCCCGGTTTTTCGGTCTGCCCTATGGGGACCAGGGACTTTTGATTTCTCGCGCTTTGTATGAGGCTGTGGGTGGTTTTCAGCCGATTGCCTTAATGGAGGACGTTGATCTGGCGCGGAAACTGGGTAAGTCACGTCTGTGCTTGTTACCTGCTGCGGTCGAAACAAGCGCGGAGCGATACCGGAAGGGCGGTTGGTGGTATGTGCCCTTGCGTAACTTGACGCTTTTGGCTGCCTTTTTGTGCGGGGTCTCGCCCGACCGAATTAGAAGCTGGTACCGGTGAGACCCACGCTCCTAATCTTTGCAAAATCTCCCCGAATGGGCCTTGCCAAGACGCGACTGGCCCGCGGCGTGGGGGTTGTGGCAGCTTGGCGCACCAAACGACGCATGGACGCGTATACCTGCCGGGTGGCCCGTTCAGCGGGCTGGGAAACCGTCTTGGCGGTTGCGCCTCAAAAGGATCTGAGAGCACAATTTCCTGGTGTCTGGCCTTCCGGCCTGTGTCGGATAGGACAGGGGCAGGGCGATTTGGGTCAACGTATGGCGCGCGCACTGGTCGCGTTGGGCCGCGCGCCTGTTTGTATCATTGGCTCGGATTTGCCAGACCTTAGGCGGCTAGATTTGGTGCAGGCCTTTAAGGCCTTGAAGCGCGCAGACGTTGTTCTGGGTCCTGCCACCGATGGTGGCTATTGGTTGATCGGGATGGCACCGCGCGCGGCCCGCCGCGCCCGACTTGCCCCCGTTCGCTGGTCGAGCCATCATACCCTATCCGACACCTTAGCCTGCCTACCGTCAAATTGGCGGGTAAGCTTCTTACGTGAGCTCGAGGATGTCGACGATGCAGCCAGCTTCAAACGTTCAACGCTGTGACAAGGCGCCGGAATCAGTAATCCTAGCTGACCCATTTGCGCTCGTTGGCGTGACAGCACTGAGCCTTACATGAGCGCTGGTCAGTCGCGGATTATCTTGCGGCTCGTAGGTTGGAGTAAGGCCGCGGGCTAACTTTTCAAGGCTAGGCGCGCGTTGGCCAAAGCGGCGATGATAGATCCACATATTGCTCATTACCCGCTCTGCGTAGACGCGGGCTTGACCGTTAGGAGCAGCCTCCATGAACATTAATGTGTCTTCAGCGCCTTTCACACTGGCGCTCCAGCGTGTGACGTTTCCCGGACCGGCGTTGTAAGCCATGAAAGTACGAGTGAGGCAATTGGAGACTACGCCCATAGCCATCATCTTTTCGAGATAAGCTTCGCCCAATGTTACGTTTAAGGTGGTATCGTTGAGCAATCCGGGATTGCTCGCCAAATCACGCCGGCCCGTCATCCAGGCAGCCGTTCTTGGCATCAGCTGCATCAGGCCGCGCGCACCGGCGTAGGATTTCGCATTGGTGTCGAACTTTGACTCTTGGCGCATCACAGCCAGAATAACTGCGCGGTCCAGAACGAATTCACCACCCACAGGACGGAATTGGTCGGGAATGGGATAAAGCGCAGCTAACGCTGCAGCAGACGAAGATTGCGCGATACGTTCGACTACTGGGTCGAGGTCTAGGCTGCGAGCCACGGCCAAAAAGCCCAGATCATCCTCGGCGCGCGCTCGGCTCCAGCTATTAAATAGTTCGGCTTCTGCATCGGACACGCGACCAATCTCTTTTAAAGCCACAGCTCGCCGAACACCGGGGTCGGCTCGCATCAATCTGGCCGCGCGATCTTTTTCGTCTTGCGCTTGCGGGATTTTTAGCGTCTCCCAGCGCCCAAGCCGCGCCAGTGCCAATTGCCCGTAAAAAGTCAGCGGGCTGGATGCTGCCTGCTCCAAAAAGGACTGTGTCCTGGCTTTATCGCCTAACTTTTCTGATGCGCGCGCCGCCCAGAACGCCCCAGATGAACGCGCCCAATCATCACTCGCATTCCAATTTGCAGCTGCTGTAAACAAGGTTTGCGCGGTGCTGAAATCACCCGAGCGATAGGCAGCAAGACCACCGATCCAACCTGCTTGACCCGATTGTGGACCATTCACCGCTTCACGTGCCATGGCCAAAGCCGCTTCATCATCGCCCGCATAAAACCGTGCTGCCAAAGCATCAATCTGGGCACGATCTGCCCGCGTGGCACCTGGCCCAATTGGCACTGGAATAAAACTGGGCTCACGCACAGTGCCCATTGAACGGCGGCTTGGTACAGGATCGGGTCGTTTTAGCCGGAAGGGTGTGGGCACCACACCCATAATACGGGCGGCTTGAATAGCATCTTCTTGCGCTTCTTGCGCGCGTTCATAGACAGCACCAGCGCCTGCAACATCACCCCAGCGATCGAGCCAAGCCGCCATGGCTGGCAAATCTGGTGTAGTTGCGCTTGAGATTAAGCGCGCCCGTTCAACATGGGGCTTCAGCGTACCGTCAGAAATGGATGGCAAAACCTCGTCCAAGACAGCTTTCTGATTGGCGGACGCAGCCGCAAAGGCTTTGCGGTAATTAGCCTCATCGGTACTGTTCAGCACATCCGGGCCTGCGACTGTGCCGCGCAATCCTGAGACAGCTGGAGCTGTTTGGGCCAAAGCCAACGTTGACATACCCGTGATGGCAAAGCAGCCGATGGCCATAATCGGCATCAACAAGGACCGCCTTTTCAAACCAATCTTGGTGACATCAAATTGGGTCAAACCATCTGGGCCCTTCGCCGAAGTGTTTGATAAGCTTGGAACTCTACAAGTTTATCAAACCCACTTGCCTGCTTACCCCGACACATTCGGCCAGAGGTCCTTTACGCCCAGCCCTCGAGAAAAGGGCTCGTTGGGCACATTTAAGAGCCTTTTGCCTTGTTTCTGCCCCGTGTGGCAACGCCCAGCGATGAAATTTTCTGTTCGAACCTAAGTAGGTCCTGCCAAGCGAGTGCTTTGTCGCGTGGTCTGTTCAATAGATAGGCAGGCGAAAAAAGGCATTGTGCATAGGCTTTCGGCACTGCTGCATCGGTGCCAAGGCCATAGTCAAAAGAACGTGTGCGTAGCTTCATGATGCCGTCCGCCGTGTTCAAGAGGGTCTGAGCGGTTAGACCGCCAACCATCAAAATCGCCTTGGGGGCGGCAAGTTCAATGTGGCGCGCCAGAAATGGGCGGCAAAGTGCTACTTCTTCCGAGGTAGGATTACGATTGCCTGGTGGCCGCCATGGGATAAGGCAGGTCAGATAACAATCTTGCTGTCGATCCAAGCCGACGCTTGCTAACATTTTCGTGAGCAAATCGCCCTCGGGGCCCTGAAATGGTTTGCCGACTTCATCATCTTCGCGACCCGCGGTTTCACCAATCACCATTATGTCAGCCTCCGCCCGGCCGTCAGCGAAAACGGTTGCGCGTGCATTGGCCCTTAGCCCGCAGCCATCAAAGCTCTCGAGGGCTTTAAAGAGAGCATCCAAGCTCGTGCAGGATTGGGCGAGGCGATGGGCCTCTGCGAGCGCATCGACAGGTTTCTTGGCATTGGTGACCCGCGCTGGCGTGACCTTGACTTCTGGAGTCGGCGCTTCGAAAGTTTGTTGCTGTAAGGCCTGAGTGCGGGCGCGCTGAGCTGGGCCCAAGTCAAACGGCTCTAGGCCTGCCAGTTCCCACCATTGCGCTAGGGCTTGAGCGGCAGTTTCCAGGGTTAAACTTGGGCGTGCATGCATGCGTTCGGCATCCCTATCGCAGACTTTGCGCCGATTTGGGCGCCTAACTGGTCTTGACCTTCGTCCTTTAAGACCTCGATAAGCGTTCGTGAGGCTGATGACAAAGGCAATCTGGAATTTGTCCTCATGGGATAACAGTCTAACTGATCTATGCAGGGCCTAAGCGAAAAGGGGAGTGACAATGGCTTTTGACGCGATTGAGCGTGAATCGATGGAATATGATGTTCTGATCATTGGTGCCGGGCCTGCCGGCTTAGCCGCGGCGATCCGCCTGAAACAACTCAATGCAGACTTGGCAGTCGCTGTGTTGGAAAAAGGCGGCGAGGTCGGGGCCCATATTCTCTCTGGTGTTGTAGTTGACCCCAAGGCTTTGGACGAGCTGTTACCTGAATGGCGCGATGTCCCAGACCGGCCTTTGACAACACAAGTGGAAAAAGATGAGCTGAAATTATTGGGCCAAGCAGGCAGCCTGCCGCTACCTAACTTTATCATGCCGCCCCTGATGAATAACCATGGAAACTTTATCGGCTCTTTAGGCAATGTTTGCCGCTGGTTGGGCGCAAAAGCCGAAGACTTGGGTGTTGAGATTTATCCAGGCTTTGCTGCTGCAGCAGTCGTTTACGATGAAGCCGGTGTCGTTAAAGGCGTTCAAGTTGGTGACATGGGCATCACGCGCGAAGGCGAGATGGGCCCAGACTTCACGCCCGGGATAAACATCTTTGCTAAGTACACTTTGATTGGTGAAGGCGTCCGCGGTTCGCTCGCTAAAGAGATCATCGCTCGATACAGCCTCGATGAAGGCAAAGAACCCCAGAAATACGGTATCGGCTTGAAGGAAGTGTGGCAGGTCGCCCCTGAAAAGCACAAGCCTGGTCTGGTTCAACATGCCTTTGGCTGGCCGTTGGATTGGAATACCGGTGGGGGGTCATTCCTCTATCATTGGGGCGACGGTCTAGTCTCAGTCGGCTATGTGGTGCATTTGAACTACAAAAACCCATGGTTGAGCCCGTTTGATGAGTTCCAACGCTTCAAACAGCATCCAGATGTCCGCCCAACATTTGAAGGCGGAAAGCGCTTGTCATACGGTGCCCGCGCCATCACCGAAGGCGGTCTGCAATCCGTGCCAAAGTTGCCTTTCCCCGGCGGGGCTTTGATTGGATGCTCGGCAGGCTTTGTGAACCTGCCGCGCATCAAGGGCAGCCATAATGCGATGAAGACGGGTATGATTGCCGCTGAAACAGTCGCGGCAGCGATTGCTGCTGGCCGATCTGGTGATGTGCTGGAAGAGTATCAAGCAGCCTATGAAGCCAGTTGGGTCTTTAAAGACCTAGAACTGGTTCGCAACGTGAAACCACTCTTGTCAAAGTTTGGCACGATCTTGGGCTTAGGCCTTGGCGGCGTCGATATGTGGTGCACCACCATTTTTGGTGGCTGGTCGCCGTTTGGAACCCAAAAGCATGGCAAATCCGATGCGGCAAGCCTGTTGCCTGCCGATCAGTTTTCCAAGATTGACTATCCAAAGCCCGATGGCGTCATCAGTTTTGACAAGCTCTCGTCGGTCTTCTTGTCCAATACCAACCATGAAGAAAATCAGCCCATTCACTTGAAGGTCGCAGACCTTGCACTTCAAAAATCGAGTGAGTTGGACGTCTTCGCTGGGCCATCAAACCGCTATTGTCCAGCTGGGGTTTATGAGTGGGTTGAAGATGGAGCTGGAAAGCGCTTCCAGATTAATGCGCAGAACTGCGTCCATTGCAAAACCTGTGACATTAAAGATCCGAACCAGAACATCACTTGGACTACCCCGCAGGGCGGGGAAGGACCAATCTACCAAAATATGTAGCGTTGATCTGAACAACGGCGCTGATTGCGGTCACATTTCACAGGCTTGCCTTGGTCTAGCCCTTGTTTGTTTATCCAATCAGCGCCAAGTTTAGCCTTGGGCCAACTCTTGGTCGATCCCTCTATCCAAGCTAACAGCAGGATGTTGCCATGCGCCTCAGAGCAGTCCTATTTGCGACCACCACCATCCTTCTGGGCTCATCGCTTATGGCACCGATGGCTTGGGCTTCCGCTCCGCCTGCTACCGAGAGAACGCCAGAGGCCGATTCCTCAGCAGCGATTGCACGAGAGCGGGCCTATGCTGGTCTCAGTCTGGGGGATGCGATCCGCCAAGCCTTGATCGACGACGATCTGGATTTCGCCTTCAAATCGATCGCTGCGCTGGGCCGGGCGGGAGGAGACACAAGCACGACCCTTTACTACACGGGTGTGCGGGCTTTCAGTCAGCAAAATTATCAAGATGTCACCGATGCGCTGCGCGACAGTGATAAGGATGACATGTTGACCGCAGGTTTGGTCACTTGGGCTTATGTGGGCCAAGGTAAGCTAGATCAGGCGATCAATACATGGGAAGTCTATGGCGGCGATGGAAATCGGCCATTCTTCAACGCCTACCGCGCCCTCTTAGCTGAGCAAAACGGTCAAGCAAATGCCGCTCTGGGCTATTATGCCCAGGCTCAAAAGGCTGGTGAACTGCACTTTGTGCGTGATTTGAGCAAGCGGTACGTAACTTTATTGGTCCAAGCTGGCCGAACGAGTGACGCCCTAAAAGCGCATGATGAGATTTTTGGCGAGCCAAAAGGGCTTGATCCGCTCGAAACCCAATTCCGTGAGCAAATTGCCGCCGGAAAACCACAGCCGTTGACCTCGATGTTGCCGCAAGTGAGCCTTGGCTCTTTGATAAGCAATTATGCCTCGGCCATGATGCTCGTGCGTATATTTCAAGCCAATCAACAGCAAAAAGACGCGGACGCCGCGAAGCCAGATGAGGTTGTTGAAAAGCCTGACGCAGATGCCCTGTTCGTGGGAGATGCTCTGTTGCTGCGGACGGCCTTGAAGATTGATCCATCCAATCAATCTGCACGGTTTTCTTTATCCGAGGCCCTAGCGGAGATTGACGAAGACAAGGCTGCGCTGGAGACGTTAGCCTCGATTACGACCGGTGATCGACTGGACGAAGTGCGTCGTGAAAAGGCGGTTCTGTACCTCAGCCTTGAAGATGCTTCCAGTGCTGCAGAGCTATTGAATCAAATTCCGCAAAGCCTTCGCGACCGACGTTGGTGGGACTTGCATGCCAGTATTCGGGGCGCTCAAGGGGATTTCAAAGGCGCATTTGACAGTGCCCTTAAGAGTGCGGCTGCTGCACGCGGCACGGGTGAATGGGATGAGGATTTGGCCCGATTGAGTTTGATGCGCGCGCATTATGATTTGGGCCAAAAAGCCGAAGCGATTGAGATAGCTCGTGCGCTCGTAAAGAAACTGAAGCCAGAAAATCCAGTCCGTGGCTCGGCAGGCCTCTTCCTCGCACGGGAACCGTCGACACATAGCGAAGGCCTGCCGGCCGCGCGCGAAAGTTTGAAAATGCTCGGAGCAGATGGCCGCACCAAGTTAACCTTGGGCGGCGTCCTCGCGCAATTCTCTGGAACTCGTGCTGAAGGCATCCAACTCCTTCGCGACGCGTTGGCGGAAATGCCCCGCTCGCCACTTTTTATGAATGCTTTGGGCTATACGCTAGTTGAGTATGACATCAACTTAGACGAAGGCTTCCAATTGTTGCAAAAAGCTTATGAGTTGCGTCCCTATTCCGGAGCGATAACGGACTCGCTGGGTCGGGCGCACTATAAGCTTGGCCAGCTAGATGAAGCACAGCGCTTGATCGAAAAAGCGGTAGACATGCGAAAGGACGCGCCAGACCCGGAGATTTATGACAATCTGGGTGACGTTTATTGGTATCAAGGCAAAAAGAGTGAAGCGCGCCGCATGTGGCAAATGGTGAGGGACTTTGGTGGCCATTATTTCAAGAGAGGTGAGTTGGAAGAAAAACTAAAAAATGGACTAAAGGGGCCTGCTCCCGTGCAAAGAATGGCACCAATCATTGCGGAACCCGGTAGTGTTTAGACAGAGGCCAAATCTCGTGGTGCGCGGGCTGGCCGTTGCAACCGCTCTCCTGTGTTGCAGTGTGCCGCAGGCTTCCGCTCAAAATTCTATGCAAGTGGGCTTTTCTGCTGCCAAACCGGGCGCACCTGTTTTGTTGCAACGATCAGATGCGGATATCTTCGCCGCAACTTTGGCTGGGCGATATGCGCAAGGGGTCGACAACCCTAAATTAGCGGCGCAAGCGTGGGCGCGTGCCTTCTTTCGCCGAACATCCGACCTAGAGCTTTATGACCGCGCGACCGCCGCAAACCTCGAGGTGGGCAATCTAGGCATGGTGGTACGCATGGCTAAGTTGGTTCCGCCTAGCGCGCGTCCCCCAAAGGCTGTTTTGGCTTTGGCAATCGAGGCCATGGGGCAGGGACGATATCAAGATGTCGTTCGTACGCTGGAAGGGCAGAAATTCAGCCCGAGCTTGACCCAATTTGCTAACCACCTCCGCGCCTATGCGCTCTTAGGGCAAGGACAAGGGTCAAGAGCTTATGATCTCGCAAGCCAAGTCACGGGGATTTCCGACTTGGAAGATGCTGGCCTTATGTCGCGAGCACTGATTCTGGTGCGTGCCAAACGTCAGCAAGAGGCGATTGCTTTGTTTGAAAAAGCGCGCAGCCTCGGGCAAGACTCCCAAGCGGGCATCAGGTTTTATAGCGAGCTTCTGCTATCAGTCGGGAAGCGGGACAAGGCAGAAGCCCTCTTGGTACCTTTAGCTGAACGCGGGACTGTGAAGGCCTCTGCCTTCACGGAGATTTTGGCGCGGGTGCGGGCGGGCGATAAAGGCAATGTGGCCATCAATGTGCAGGACCATGTCGCAATCGGCCTACTGACCTTGGTTGAGGCCATGCAGGACAATAGGCCGCCGACCGAAACCTCGGACCTGCTGTTTCTTTTAACTTTCCTAAATCCAACTTCTGATGAGGTGTCTGCGGCATTGGGTCAACATCTGGCCCGCCATGGCTATGATGAACTCGCCGAACCGTATCTGGCGCGCGTTTCTAGTGACAGTCCCTATTTTGTCGCCACCCGCACGGAACTAGCTTGGCTGGTCTATTCGAATGATCCAAATCAAGCCCTGCTGGAAGCACGTGGGCTCGTGGCCAAATATCCTTCAAGCTTTGCGGCAGTGACGCTGCTGGCCGATATGTTGTCAGCCAACCGGCTCGATGCCGAAGCAGAGGCTGCCTACCACAGCCTGATTGAACGCAGTGAAGCGGCCTCTTGGTCGCCAACCGAGACATGGCCACTCTATTTTGGGCGAGGTGGCGCGCGCGAACGTCTTGGCCGTTGGCCTGAGGCTTTGGCAGATTTACGAATAGCAAAGGCCGCCGCGCCCAATCAGCCAAATGTCTTGAACTACCTTGGCTATGCCATGGCAGATCGTGGTGAAAATTTAGACGAAGCGCTGGGCATGTTGCGTAATGCAATGCGGCTACGTCCAAGGTCAGGGGCGATCTTGGATTCTTATGGCTGGGCGTTGTTCAAAAGCGGTCGCTATGAAGAAGCAGCCACCATCCTCGAACGCGCTGCCGGACTTGCCCCCAATCTCGCGGAAGTGGCTGACCACTTGGGTGATGTTTATTGGCGAACTGGGCGGCAGGAGGAGGCACGGCTGGAATGGCGACGTGCTTTGACGCTGACGCCAACAGCAGAACAAACCAAAGCACTTGAAATCAAGTTGAGCGATGGTTTGCCACCTGATCCAAGTCGTGCGGCGGACGCGGCCATTTTGGCCCAAAACAGGTCTAATTGAGCAGAAGATGACCACTTGGTTTGCCCCTGCAAAACTCAATCTGACTTTGAGGGTCGGGCCACCACGGGCCGATGGTCGTCACTCTCTCGACAGCCTTGTGTGCTTTACCAAAAGACTCGGCGATTATCTCTCAGTGGGAACCGCGGATGATTTGCAGTTGGAAGTTTTAGGGCCGTTTAGCGAGGGCTTGAGTGCTGGCAAGGATAATTTGGTTTGCCGCGCTGCCCAAATCCTTGCCGATGTGGTGGGGATACCCGCCAAAGCTAACATTCGCCTGATCAAGAATTTGCCGATTGCATCTGGGATCGGTGGGGGCTCTGCCGATGCTGCAGCGGCCATGCATGCTCTAAATGATTTTTGGGACATCAACCTTCCGCTGTCAGACCTTTTGGCCTTAGGTGCCCAATTGGGCGCTGATGTGCCGGCCTGTCTGACAGGGCAGCCGGTGCACATGACGGGGACAGGGGAGACGTTGAGCCCTATTGGGCCGCTGGCTGGCATGGGGGTTGTTCTTGTTAATCCGGGGGTGCCTTGCCCGACCGGGCCCGTCTATCGCGCTTATGACGATTTGGGGGCGGGACCCGAGCTTGTTATCCAGCTAGTACCCGATGTGTCGAACCGCGAGAGCTTGTTGGCCTATCTGCTTGAAGTGCCCAATAACCTCGAGCAGGCCGCTATCAGTCTGGCACCTGAAATTGCTGAGGCTATGGAGCTCTTAGCTGCCAGCCCGAATGTTCGCTTGGTCCGAATGTCAGGTTCCGGTGCAACGTGCTTTGCGCTTTACGATGACGAGCCAGCCGCGCATGCAGGGAGAAATTTTGTCCTAAAAGGCCTTGCTAATCGTCGCTTTTGGGTCGAGGCAGATCGCATCTAACGGCTGTGGATGGACTACGGCTAATTCTTGGGGGTTTTTATGATCATCGTGCATCACCTTAATGATTCTCGTTCGCAGCGGATTCTGTGGCTGCTGGAGGAAGTGGGAACACCCTATGAAATCAAGAAGTATCAGCGCGATGCCGTCACCAATCTTGCACCGCCAGAATTGAAGGAAGTCCATCCGTTGGGTAAGTCGCCTGTGGTAACGGATGATGGGGAAGTTTTGGCTGAATCTGGGATGATTATTGACGTTCTGGCGCGGCGCTATAGCCCCGATCTCGCCGTTGACTTTGCTTCGCCGCATTATCCGACCTATGCGCACTGGTTACATTTTGCCGAAGGCTCTGCCATGCTACCCTTCCTCTTGGCACTCTATACAGGTCGTTTGGGTGATGCGGCTGCTCCTCTGATGCCGCGCATCACAGGCGAGATCATGAACCATTTGTCTTATGTCGAAGGCGCTTTGGCAGGAAAACAATTCCTCATTGCCGATCGCCTGACAGGCGCGGATATACAAATGAGCTTTGTCGGCGAGATCGCCAAAGGCCAAGGTGCTTTGGCCATGCTGCCGAACATGAAAGCTTGGCTCGAAGGCCTTCACGCCCGTCCGCAATGGCAAGCCGCGCTTGAAAAAGGTGGCCCTTACCGCTTCGCTTAAACCAAGCCCATTAGCGCGGTCCGGGACCTAACGTACGATCAAAGAAGTTTAAGATCGTGAGTTGGACATGCTTGGCCCGCGCTTTTTCGCGAATCCCGTGCTTCTGGCCCGGATAGACCATGGTCTCAAACGGGATCGAGGCTGCTTGCAAGGCGTCAAAAGCTGAGGTCGAATTGTCAAACGTCACATTGTCATCGGCCATGCCGTGCAGGATTAGTAGCGGGCGCTTGACGTTCTTCAAACGGGGTAGCACCGATGCCCTCGCATAGGCGTCAGCCTCGTCCTGAGGCTTACCCATGAATCTTTCAGTATAGTGGGTGTCGTACAGGGACCAGTCTGTAACGGGCGCACCAGAGACATAAGCGGAATAGGCTTCGGGCGCTTCAGTAGCCAGCCGCAACGCCATGTAGCCGCCATAGGACCAACCCCAGACGCCAATGCGCGAAGGGTCGACAAATGTTTGTGCCTTCAGAAAAGCTAGGCCCGCTAACTGGTCTTCAACTTCCGGCCCGCCCAATTTTCGACTAATGGCGCGCTCAAAGCTGCGGCCACGGTTTGGGGTTCCACGATTGTCGATGGAAAATACAATGTAGCCGCGCGCGGCATGGAGTTGATCAGTGTTGCTGCCCCAGCTACGCCGGACAACTTGTACACTAGGTCCGCCATAGACATAGACGATGACCGGCCATTTCTTGTTGGGGTCAAAATTGGCTGGCAATTGCAATGACCAATTGAGAACATCGCCCGAAGGACCATTCAACGTGCCATATCGCACGCTTGCTCGTTTCGCGAGAAAGGGTGCCCAAGGATGCTTGTCATCGAGTTTGTTTTCTTCGATCCAGCGAATTAGCCGTCCATTGGCTTCATAAAGTCCAAGGCGAGGAGGCGTGGCTGGGTCTGAATAGGTCCCGAGAAAGGCTTTGCCCGTGGAGGCCATGGCGACACCCCAATTACCGCCGCTGGCCGTGACAGCACTTGGCGCACGGCGCTTGGCTAGCGGTGCCGAATAGAGACGCTGTTCAAGGCTATCGTCTTTGTTCGACATGAAATAGACACGGCCTGCCACCTCATCTACGCCTGCGATTTGTGAGACGGCCCATGCGCCGGTGGTGAGCACTTGGACGCCGGTCCCATCGCGTTTGCGCCGTTCGATATGTCTCCAGCCTGTTCGCTCACTGGTCCATAAGAAATCACCATTCGCCAATGGCTTAAAGTCATTGGTCAGGTTCAGCCAAACCAAATCCGCTTCGGTGAGGATGACTTTCGACTGGCCTGTTGCCGGGTCAACCATGAGAAGGTCTAGCCGTGTTTGGGCCCGATTTTGTCGTTGGACATAGAGGGTTTGGCCGTCTTTCGACCAATTGACCCGCGCGACATAAATATCGTCATTATCGCCCAAATCAACGGGAACCACGGTACCGGTCGCTAGGTCCCGGATAAATAAGGCAACGCTGGCATTGGTTGCCCCAGCGCGCGGATAGCGTTGCTGAACAATTTCTGTTTGCGTTGCACCAATCTCAACTCGCGGCACAAGGGCAACCGCACTTTCATCGACTTGGGTATAGACGATGCGCCCGTCGTTTGGTGCCCACCAATAGCCCGTATCGCGATCCATTTCTTCTTGAGCGATGAATTCCGCCATGCCGTATGTGATGGCATCGCTTGCTATAGGTGACAGCGCTACTTCTTCGTTCGTGCCAAGCTTGAGGGCAATCAATTGTCCCTCTCGAATGAAGGACACATAACCACCTGCGGGAGAGATCTGAGCATCAGTCTCAAACTCGGGTGTGCGTGTCAGACGGCGCGGGGCGCTGGTGTTTGCGACCTGTACGTAATAAAGGTCGCCACCAAGTGGTGCCAGAATAGCCTCGCCCTTTTTATCCCAATCGTAGGAGACAAGGCCACGTGTGCCAGCCAAACGTTGGCGTTCTCGCCGCGCGGCTTCTGCTTCTGAAAGAGCACCCTCCTCGGGCACCAACGCTTTGGAATCAACCAGCATAAAAGGCGCGCCACCACCAACAGGTGCCGCCCAAAGGTCGAGGCGCAAGAAATCGCGCTCATTCGGCCGAAGCCATGTTACCAGTTTGCCGTCAGGCGAGAATTTAGGCGCACGCGCGACTGGCCCATTAAGAGCAGGATCTTCAAACAGACGGTCCAGCGTAATGCTTCCGGAGGTGGGCACCGTGGCCGGGACATCTTGTGCATGCACAAGGGCGGGTAGAATGGCGAGAATCGCCAGGAAGGTCGAAACAGAGCGCATGGTTCTATTTGGCAAGGGTTCAGCCTTCCGGCAAGCCTTGATGCAAAAGCGCCCACACCCGCAGGGCGCTTGCTAAGGGGCGGTCACCTCGCTGGCTGTCTATCTCGCCGATCAACCCGGCGAGCGATAAGCGGCGTTGACGCGCATTCCCTTCGAGCGCGGCCCAAAATTCAGCCTCCAGCGCGACGCTTGTTGCGTGTCCTTCAAGAGATACCGATCGCTTAATCAAGCTCATGATCTGTGGCCTTAGTCAGGAAATGTCCGTCTAGCCGCGTCTTTGTCTGATTTTTGGCCTTTTCTGTGGCGAGCTTCTCTAGTTTCGTACGACCGAAGGCCACACGATTGGCGTCGCCCTTGGCGCTGTGCTCAGCACGCACTTTGGCTTTGCGTGCCTGTCTTAAATTGATGATCTCAGCCATGAACCGAAGCTAGCCTGTCGGAGCCTCAAAATCCATCAGCGGGAAGGGGTTGGCGGGCTGGCTGCGCAGTTATAGGCGCGTCGAGATAAAGCTTCTGGCTTCAGAACAGCTTCCTGAAGTTGCCGTTCCATCTCGCCTTGAACCAGTTGAGGTACTTTATCGCTTGAAATGCCATATGCCTCTGCTGCGGTATAGACTTCTGCCAGCCAGCGGTTGCTGCTGTCGCTAACACCTGGTTCTCGTGCCCAAGCAGGCGCTGCCATCGCCGTCACTTGAATTGCAGCAGCACACACCAACGAGTCTTCGAGACGTGATAGCGCCGCTGGGTCTTCCCCAATGACGGCTTGCATCTGTACCGACGTAGGTTCTGGTGCGGTTTGTTGAGAGTGCTGTTGGGCGAAAGCTGGTAAGCTCCACCCTGTCAAAAGCGAAATAAGGATCAAATTGGCACGCATGTTCACTCACTTTGTTGTTGCGCCTCACCTTGCAGGCGATGGGCCAAACAAAATTAGTCTTGTTCTTGTGCTCGGACTTTATTGCGGCAAAGTTTGGTTGAGTTCAAGGTAAGCTCCATCAGCATCAAAGAACTGACACCCTAAAACTCGGATAGGCGGCGCACCAGGGATACGAGGCGGGTAGACTGAGACTTTGGGCTCCACCACCATCCGCACACCGGGCGCAAGTTTGGCAGCATCACAAGCCTTTTGAGCGTCAGCCACCGCCGCCACCATGATATGGCTTCCTGGACCCAATACTTTCGGCCGATCGATCTTTGGTTGATCGGGGCGATCTGTGTATTGAATTAGGCCAATCCAGCCAATCCAAGGATCATTGGCATTCAACAACACCAATCGGATCGGCCGTGGCGGCCCACCTTGGGCGAAGGCAGGGCTAGAGACATTCATGCGCTCATCATAATTGACCCGCATGCCTAAACCATCGCGATAGAGTTTTAGCGACGTTTCCATGTCTCGCACGATGATGGTGGTGCGGCGAATATCAATTGGGACGCGCTCAACGGGGGTTACAATCTTGGTTGGGTCTTTGGTTGGTTCAACGCCCTGGCCAGATGGCGCAGCCTGTTGCGCCACTGCAAAGCCCAGCCCCAAACCGGCTGCTAGGACGCCTGAGAGAAAGAGTGCCTTCAAGGACTGACACATGGCCGCCGCCCCCCCCATAAAATATATCTTTTGTTTAGAGGCTGCGGGAACAGATGCAAGCTCAAATCAGCTTTTCAGGATTTTAGTCTGAGAAATGCTTGTTTAAGCAACAACGCCAAGACGGCGCAGTGCGTCTTGACCTAAAGCAGTCTGACGGTTGTAGTAGGCTACACCCGCCGTGTTGCCACCGGCGTTTTGGGCGGCTTTGGCAGCATTTTGCTTACGCAATTCGACCTGAGTCGGGTCGGATGAAATTTCCCGATAGCCAATCCGTAACCGTCGAAGCACACCATCGAACGAATCCGTCAAAGCCTTCGCCTTTGCCTTGTCGGAGACATCACCTTCCAACGGCATTTCCAAGGCAATGATAGGCGGTGGATCCGAGACCGATTTGGTGCCGGGCTTTTTAGGCGCTGGCCGTGGAATGGCTACACCTGGTTCAAGGCCCAACTGGGTTAGCGCGTCCGCAACCCCATCGGTGGCCTTCAATTCGATTCGGTCGCCGGCTTTTGGCGTGATGACCAACGTCTCGATACCTTTGAGCGAACGGGCCTCTGCGGTTCCATCGCGCATCAGGACTCTGTTTAGCTTTGCTGCCAAGGTCCGCATGGTTTCGCCTTGCGCGATCGTGATTTTCTTTTCGCTGCCGCCATTCACGATGACGCTGAATTGGTCGCCGGCTCGCAGGCCAGTGCGGTCGGTCAAAGCATCAGAGATACCAAAGCTCAAGGTACCTTGCGGAATGCCCATGGAGTCGAGAGTTTGGGAAACTGAAGGGGCGAGGGCAATTGAAATTGGTGCATTAGCCAATTGTGGTGCCGCGCGACTAAACGCCTGCAAGCCGGTATCCGCATCAAGGCCGACGATAGAGCTTTCGCGTGCTGTACTCGCAGGGGTGGAGCCATTCGCAGGCGTTACGGTGACGGTCTCCGTCGCATAAGCCACTTGATCGCCAGCAGCGGTCAGAGCGCGAATTGCCTCACCCGTTGACTGGGCTTGGAACAACACGGTTTCGGAACTTATGTCCATGGCAACCAGTTTGTTTGCCGTCGAATCTGCGGCCGTGCGCCCTGCCAAGAATATCCGGCCACTCGAGTCTGAAGCTACCATAGTTACAGCGCTTAAGTTGCTGGCAGCAAGATTGTTGGTCGCCCCGCTGGCAATGCCGGTCAAAGCATCAAACTTGCCCATGCGGGCGCCACCGCTTTCATTCCAGACAGCAACCGCTTGGCCGTTGGCAATCGCTAAGCCTGCAGGCGTATCGTCTCCGGTGGTGCCTAGGGCCGTTGTGAAGCGAAGCGTGCCGGACGCTTCAAAGGCCTGCAGATAAACGTCTTTTCCGCCTAAAGCAGTAGCCCCGCCATAGCTATTGGTTGTTGTCCCCATCACGAAAACACTGCCGTCTGCGCCAACTTGCACATGGGTTGCATTGTCGCTGCCAGTGGCCCCTTGTTGGTGATACCACTTGTCTCTGCCTTCGAGGTCAAACGCTGCAACAAATGAATCGAGTCCATTGCCTGTTGTGCTGCTGGCGGTATCGGCACGACCGTTGACGGAGCCAGCAACGGCCAAAGTCCCATCCGCGCCAATGGCCAATGAGAAGCCTTGAGCCGGAGCCGCAGAGCCTAAGGCGCGCGTCCAGACAATTTGGCCCGTCGTGTCGTATTTCATCAAGACGACGTCGCTTTTGTCCTTGGGCGTTTGGCCATTCACTTTGCCAGTCGCATCGGCAATCACATAAAGCGAGCCATCTGAGCCCACCACCGAGGCACGTGCACCAACAGTGGAGCCTTTGACGGCTGAAATGTCTGAGGTGAAGGACGCCAAGTTATCGGTACCTTCGAGGCCGGTCATCTTGCTCACGACGCTTTGGGTAGCTTTGTCTACCGTCTTGCCGCCAGCGACATAGAGGGCTGGCTTAGTGTCACCTGCAGCGGCTTCAAAAGAGAGCGATTCGAGTGACGTGGTGGTGATCCTCATCCGTTGCTGAACGGTGGCCGTCCCGCCCTTGGTGGCGGCGGGGATTGTGGTTTCAACCCGCGCGAACCGGCTTTCAAACCCTGCAGCTTCGAGCTTGAGGTTGATAAAATTCGCCACATTTCCAATGGTGCGATCGGTTGTGCCCATTTCAGACAGATTGATATCAAAGTTTGTCGCGACCCCGCCTTTGGTCACCTTTAAAGTGAACCGACGGTCTCCCAGGAAGCCTTCTGGAATCGCGGTCAATTCGCCATTGACCAGTGGCTTTGTATCATATTGTAAGAGCCCCCTGGGAATACCTTCCCCCTCGTGGCGAGTTAGACGACGACCTCCGATCAGAAAGGCTCCATCGAGCTTGGTCGCATTAATGTGATTGTTAAGTTCCTCAATCCCTTTGGTGATGCGATCCTGCAGGCGCTTGCGGGTCTCAGAGCTTATCCCGTCCCTGGCAGCGGCATCAGCCAAGGCTTGCAATTTCTGAACACCGTTATGGATTATAAACAGGCTCCTGTCGTTTGGGTCCTTGACCGCGGAGCCCGCACCTGACCCCAGACTGGTATTGACCAAACGGCTGGCGCGCAGCGCATCGGTGGCCAATTGGGAGAGAGTAGGTGGCTTAGCTCGTGAATCCCACGGCGCCATTCGTGCAATTTGACGCTGTGTTGGTGGTCCAGTCGGGGCAGCGGTCGCGGTGTTGGTTAGAGCCGACAAGTCAAGAGACTGCACAGACGAGTTAGAAAACCCGCCTGAATTCAACAGACTAATGACATTGGCATTGATAGCCACCGATCAGCTTCCTTAACTTGCCACACGGATTCCTAATTTTGTGAGCATTTCTAAGCACTTAAAATGGCCCAGAAAGGTTGCAATGGGCTTAATTTTTTTGTGTCGGTTTCTGGGCGAGAGGGACGCTTGATTTGCTGCGTGCACCCGCGATCCAATTTTGCTTGTATTTGAGAATAATTCGCATATAGTCTGCTGATGCCCCAGTCGCAGCCGATCCATGGTCTTGAAGCCGGTGCGCAACTTGCGCTGCATGCCATGCGTCGTGCTGCTGGACCTTCGGTGTTCCGGTGCCCGGTGACGGCAGAACGGGTCGAGACAGCACGCGCCGCCATGAGAAAACTGGCTAGCCTACTCTTAGTCTCCGGTCGGAAATTAAGGCTCGGCGAATTGGGAAGCCTTGAGCCTTCGCCTGATGAACGGACGCTCCTAAATGCCTTAGCTGCCGCGCAGGCAGCCGATGAAGATGCTCTCATTGCCGCGCTGCGTTGGTTGGCTGGCTTTGAACCGGGCCCCGAAATGACTGAGACGACGAAGATCGCAGCACTTGCGTTTGCCGAAGCCGGCTGGAAGTGGGGTGCCACTCAGAGTCCTAGAGCACCTGAGCCGCCATTCGGGATGAGTCCGGTTCGGGCCATTAGCTGACCCAAACCGAACAATTCCAGCAGTCTAGTTAACGATTATGCCCTTGGGTGGGCTATCGTTTTGCCCAGTGAAGCCATTGAAGCTCAGCTCATCACTACCAGGCTGCGCCGTCACGACAACAGTTTCACCATCTTTGATGGCTCCAGATAGTATGAGCCGAGCGAGCGGGTCTTGCACATCTTTTTGGATGACCCGCTTTAAAGGGCGAGCCCCGTAAGCGGGCTCATAGCCTTTATCCGCTAACCAAGTTTTGGCGGCGTCATCCAGCGTGATTTTGATATCACGGGAAGCCAAAAGTGCCTCCAAACGTCGCAGTTGGATTGGTACAATCCGGTCCATCTCAGCCCGGCCCAGCCGTCGGAACAAGATGATCTCGTCAATTCGATTGATGAATTCAGGACGGAAATTGCCACGTACGGCTTCCATCACCATCGGCCGCACAAGTTCAACATCTTCGCCATCATTCTGCTCCGCGAGATATTGGCTACCTAGATTGGACGTCATGACGAGGATCACATTTTTAAAGTCCACGGTCCGGCCTTGGCCGTCCGTTAGACGCCCATCGTCAAGCACTTGAAGGAGAACGTTGAAGACGTCGGGGTGTGCTTTTTCGACTTCATCAAACAGCACAACTTGATAAGGCCTGCGCCGTACGGCTTCGGTCAAGGCCCCGCCTTCGTCATAGCCCACGTAGCCGGGAGGCGCCCCAATCAGGCGGCTGACCGAGTGTTTCTCCATATATTCCGACATGTCGATTCGTGTGACCGCGCTGTCGTCGTCAAACAAGAACTCCGCCAATGCCTTCGTAAGTTCGGTTTTACCGACCCCGGTGGGGCCAAGGAAAAGGAAAGATCCGATCGGTTTGTTGGGGTCTTGCAGGCCCGCGCGCGACCTGCGAACCGCATCAGAAACCGCCTCAAGCGCCTCTTCTTGACCGACTACACGGGCACGCAACGTGTCTTCCATCGCCAGCAATTTCTCGCGTTCGCCTTCCAGCATGCGTTCGACAGGTACGCCAGTCCAACGGGCCACGACCGCGGCGATTTGCTCGGCATCGACCACTTCATGCACCATGCTTTCGCCACTGGTCTCAGCCTCTTTCAAGGCCTTCTCCAGATTGGGAATGGTGCCATACTGCAGTTCGCCGGCTTTCGCGTAATCGCCACGGCGGGTCGCGTCGGCCAGTTCTAGATTGAGTTTTTCAAGTTCCTCTTTCAGCTTGGTGGAATCGGCAAGCTTTGCTTTTTCCAGGCGCCAGGTTTCAGTCATGTCATCTGACTTGGCCTGCAACGTGTCGATCTCATCCTCCAGCCTTTCCAGCCGTTCGATGGATGCTGGGTCCTTTTCTTTGCCGAGCGCAGAGGCTTCGATCCGCAATTGCATCAGCCTACGGTCGATTTCATCCAATTCTTCAGGCTTACTGTCGACTTGCATGCGCAAGCGGGCCGACGCTTCATCCATCAAATCGATGGCTTTGTCAGGCAAAAAGCGATCGGCAATGTAGCGTTTAGACAACGTGGCCGCAGCTACAATCGCAGCATCAGAGATGCGAACCCCATGATGGACCTCGTATTTTTCTTTCAAACCACGCAAAATAGAGATGGTGTCCTCAACGCTAGGCTCGTCAACAAATACAGGTTGGAACCGCCGCGCGAGGGCAGGGTCCTTTTCGACATGCTTGCGATATTCATCAAGCGTCGTTGCCCCGATGCAGCGCAATTGGCCGCGTGATAGGGCAGGCTTCAACAGATTGGACGCGTCCATCGAACCTTCGGACTTGCCGGCCCCTACAAGCGTGTGCATCTCATCAATGAATAGCACGATGCCACCATTCGCGGCTTCAACTTCGCTCAGGACAGCTTTGAGACGTTCCTCAAACTCGCCGCGGAATTTTGCGCCGGCGATCAAGGCACCCATATCTAAGCTCATGAGTTTCTTGTTTTTAAGGCTCTCAGGCACGTCGCCATTGACCATGCGCAAGGCGAGGCCCTCTGCGATGGCCGTCTTCCCGACGCCAGGCTCCCCGATCACGACAGGATTGTTCTTGGTACGCCGGGACAAAACTTGCACACAACGGCGGATTTCATCATCACGACCGATTACGGGGTCGAGCTTTCCGTCGCGCGCTGCTTGGGTTAAATCGCGCGCATACTTCTTCAGCGCCTCATAATTATCGTCTGCGTTGGCCGTGTCGGCTGTTCGACCGCTGCGCATCATGCCGATCGCAGAGTTAAGCGAGGTCGGGGTAACACCCGCTGCCTTTAGCGCTTCAGCTGCTTTGGTTGTGCGAGCAGTTGAGATGGCTAGCAAGAGCCACTCAGCGGCTACAAAACTGTCGCCTGCCTTGCTGGCGGCATCTTCAGCACCCTGCAGAATCCGGGCGGTCTCCGGCGGCATATAGATTTTGTCTTCGCCGCCTTCGACAACGGGCAGGCCCGCTACTGCAACATCGGTAGCCAATTTGGCCTCATCGGGTCGCCCACCGGCAGACCGGATTAAGCCAGCCGCCAATTGTTTGTCGTCATCCAACAGCGCCTTCAGCAAATGTTCGGGAGTGAAATACTGGTGTTTGCGCTTGATCGCTTCCATTTGTCCGGCTTGGACAATGGCGCGGGCACGTTCAGTGAATTTATCTAGGTTCATCGCGATAAAGCCTAAAGTTAAGAACAGGGGAGGCCTAGGAACTAGGATCGTTGCCCTTTCAGTTAGGTGTGGCGTTTCAGCAACACAAGAGGGGCAAGCCAACTCATTTTGAAGTGCGCCTTTTCGTCTTTTTCATCGGGCCCTGTACGCTTCTTAGATAGGCAATCAGCCCATCGATTTGACCGGGCTCAAACTGGAATTCGGGCATAGGACCGTGGCCAACCAAAATGCCCTCGCTGAAAGCTTCTGCTAAATTATCAAGCGGATAGCGCTGCGCCAAAGTAGCAAAACGTGGAGCTTGCGGGTTTGGGCTTTGACCGCGCTTGCCAATCGCATGGCAAGTTGCGCAATGCGATTTAGCCAAGTTGCGCCCTACCTCAATGGCTTGTCTTTGAGTTTGGGCATCAGCCGCAAAAACAGGCGTCACAAAGCTGGCTATCAGAAAGACGCTCAGTCCCAGTCGTGCCATCATAACTGTGCCTTACATTTGAGTCGTGAAGCATTCTTCACGCCGTAAACTTCCCACCTTTGACAGCGGATGTCCATGCGCGCGCGTCTCAGGCATCACCTTGCCCGCAAGGGTGGCAAAACCGTCAAAATACTGTCATCCTGCGGACATAGCTGCGTGCCAGCTTGCAGTGCCTGCTTTGTCTCGAGAATATGAAAAGTCCCCATGCCTGAAAGTTCGTCTGAACGTAACGCTCTGAATTGGCCCGTCATAGCCACCATTTTGAGTGTGTTGTTTGTTGCATGTGGCTTGATCTATGGGCTCAGCCAAAATGCAATGTTGACGCTGTCGGGTGGTATCGGCGTCGGATTGACGCTGGCCATCGGCTGGTGGCTTGGTGCAGAAACCACCAAGACATTGTTCGAAAGAGAAAACTTTTTGGGTCAGGGTGAGGTTACCTCACGCGCTGACCCGAGTCCCTTGAATGAAGCGGCGAGCGCCACCTTGGTCCGAGACGCCGTGCGCTTTGCGCGATCTGCCATCGAAGCAACACCCAATCCAGTGCTAATAGTCGATGCGGTAGGTCGTTTGGTTGGGACCAACCAACCGGCCCGAGACCGCTTCTCAATTGATACTGGCCAAGTACGCTTTAGCGCTGTGATTCGGAGACCGAATTTGGTGGATGCGGTCAGCGATGTGTTCAAAACAGGCTTGACCCGCACGTTATCCATCGAGAGCCGTGTGCCGGTTGACCGCTACGAGCGCGTCTCGATCGCCGCTTTTGAGGCTGACCATGAGCGCTTTGTGCTGCTGTCGATCCAAGATGAGACCGAGGCCCGCATGTCAGAACGGATGCGAGCGGACTTCCTAGCGAATGCGAGCCACGAACTGCGTACCCCTCTGGCAGGGATTGTTGGCTTTATTGAAACCCTGCGTGGCCCAGCCCGTGAAGATGCGGTCGCCCGTGATCGGTTTCTAGAGATTATGCACTTGCAGGCAGACCGAATGAGCCGCCTGATCTCCGACTTGCTCAGCTTGTCCCGGATTGAGCTTAATGAACATGTCGCTCCAACTGCGCGATCTGACTTTGCTGCAGCAGTGCAGGAAATTGTTGAAAGTATGCCGCCGGATAAGCAGAAGCGGATTCAGTTCAAGGCAGGTGATGATCCCCTTTGGGTGATCGGGGACTGGGACGAAATTCAGCAGATCGCCGCCAACCTAATTGATAACGCGCTTAAATATGGCGGCGCACAATCTGAAGTCCGCATAATCCTGTCCGCTTGGCTCGACCGTGAGTCTGCATTGAGGTCGGCAATGCGAGAGTGGGACGGGGCGTCCCGCCTGCCACTTACCAGTCCAGAAGTAGATCGTGATCGCCTATATTGTACTTTGCGAGTTGAGGATTCAGGCCCTGGAATCGCACGTCAACATTTGCCACGGCTGTCAGAGCGCTTTTACCGCATCGAGGAAACCGCTGCAGGCAAAAGTGGAACCGGTTTAGGCTTGGCAATCGTTAAACACATCGTCAATCGCCATCGCGGTGGCTTGGTAGTTGAGAGCGAGCAAGGCCGAGGGACTGCCTTTTCCGTCTATCTGCCACAACCACTAGAATTGGGTCCTGTACGGACAATGGCAGAAGTCCAAGCCAGCTAATGCTGGCCAGCGCGGCCAGTGTCATCGAAGTGTCATAAAAATGTAATCTTGTCTTCTCAGCAAGGCCTTAAGGGGCGGGGAAGGAATGGTGCCAGATTGGCTGGCGGGGGCGATGATTGTTCATGGATGCGTTCGCAGATCTGCCTGTAAGCCTGATTGCGGCAGCCATTGTGCTAGCTTTCGGAACTTGGGCTTGGCAAACCGGCGCTACAAAAGCGTTGGCTTTGACCAATTCTGGCCAAGGCCGTTTGAACTCTCTTCCTGGATATCATGGTTGGTACGCCGTATTGTGGGTCGTAGGCCCCGCTCTGGCACTTTTGCTGCTGCATGAGTTGATTGCCCCATCTGCCATTCGCTCCCTTTTATCTCATAGCCTGCCGTCAGAAGTCTTGGCCCTGCCGAAAGAGCGCCTCGACCTATTCTTTGCGGACGCCAGCAAAATTGCTTTTGGAGGTACGCCCAGCCAACGCACCCCAGATGTGTTGGCTGCAGCTGAAGGGATGCGCGCCATATCAGCAAATCTCAACATTGCTTTTGGCGTTGGAGCCCTAGCGCTTTCCGCGCTTGGCTTCTTCTTGTCGCGTTCGCATTTGGGGCGGGATTTCCGCGCCCGCAACGCCGTTGAGGTTTGCATCAAGGCAGCCATGATGGTGGCCTCTGGCATTGCTATTTTGACCACTCTTGGCATTGTTTTGTCACTGCTTTTTGAAACTTTGAGATTTTTTTCGAACTACAGCCCAATTGATTTCTTGTTCGGCACGCAATGGAGCCCGCAAGTTGCCATTCGGGCCGATCAGATTGGTCAGTCCGGTGCATTTGGCGCTGTCCCCTTGTTTGCAGGCACCGCACTAATCATGGTGATTGCGATGGCGATTGCGATCCCTGTCGGCCTTGGGTCAGCCATCTATCTCTCCGAGTATGCGAGTGCGCGGGCACGCGCTGTTGTGAAGCCAGTGCTTGAGCTCCTCGCCGGCATCCCAACGGTCGTTTTCGGCTTTTTTGCCTTATTGACCGTTGCGCCGATTATTCGGGCGATCGGTACCAGCGTCGGACTTGATGTCTCGGCGCAGAGTGCATTGGCGGCAGGTTTAGTGATGGGGATTATGATTATCCCCTTTATTTCCTCGCTGTCGGACGATGTAATCAATGCAGTTCCGCAAGCCCTGCGCGACGGCTCCTACGCAATGGGTGCAACCAAGTCTGAGACGATCGGTCGGGTGGTAATTCCCGCTGCTCTGCCAGGCATCGTTGGCTCTGTCTTGTTGGCTGTGTCTAAAGCCTTGGGCGAGACCATGATCGTGACCATGGCTGCGGGGCAAAATGCCAACCTCACCCTAAACCCCTTGGATATGGTGACCACGGTGACGGTGCAAATCGTGACATTGCTAACCGGCGACCAAGAGTATGACAGCCCAAAGACTCATGCCGCGTTTGCGCTTGGGTTTGTCTTATTCTTCGTAACCTTGATCCTGAACATTATCGCATTGCGAGTCGTTCAAAAATATCGAGACAAATATGAGTGACAACGTCGCCCCTTCTCGGACCGCATTGCGGGATATCGTGAACCGTCAAATCAAGCGGCGTCATGCGGCTGAAACCCGTTTTCGCTGGTTTGGGATAACAATGGTAGCAACGGCAATTGCCGCCTGCGGCCTGCTACTTCTGTCGGTAATTGGCCAATCCATCCCCGCCTTGACGGAAAACCGTCTGCACATGACGTTGCAAGTCAACGCCAGCAAAGCCGATCCAATGGGCAATCGGAACCCGGCGGAAATTCGCGAGCAAGGCAATTTCTACGGTTTGGTTCAAGATGCCTTAATCCAGCGTTTCCCCACGGCTGAAGCAGATGGGAAGCTGGATGATTTGTTCGATGTTGTAACCTCGCTCGCAGCTGTTCCTATCGGGCGTACGCTGGCGCAGGACCCTAGTCTGATTGGCAAGAACTTAGATGTATCTTTGCCGATCAATGATGATCTCGATCTATTTTTGAAGGGCGCTTATGGCAAAACCCGCGTCAGCCAAGGCGAAGAGCCCTTAATCGAAACCAGAGCCGCAGACGGCACCTATACTTTGTCCGGTGGTCGTGAACCATTTGCGAAGCCCGTCGCTAATTTACGCGAAGATTTGGCCGTCGCAGCCACCGAGCTTGAAACAGCGCTTGGCCTAAAGCGCCAACGTCTGAACATTGCGCAAACCCAAGTTGCAGCTCTTAATACGCGGGTTGCAGAGCTGAAAGCTTCTGGTGGGCCGGGTCTGGCAGCAGCCGAATCTTTGGCAGACCAAGCTCAGACACTTGTTGATACTTTAACGGGCGAGACCGAGGTCGATGCAGCAACGATTGCCGCCTATCGTGCTGCTGTGAAGGGCGAGGGTGGGGCGATTGTACTCAATGACGACAAGCCCAGCATTCTGGTTGAGGTTCGCGGTGCAACCTATAAGCTGACACGCATCGCACCTAACGCTGCCCAGGGCGTACTCTTGGCACGCAGCTCTAAAGGCGCGACGGATTATGCTTGGCGGACGGTTCAGATTGCAACCCCCCAAAATGGCCGGGCCGTGAATGATGAGGTCATCGCTTTTGGCCGACAGTTGCAGAGCGAAGGGGCTATTCGCCCGGCTTTTAACACAACGATTTTCACCAATTCAGACTCGAACGAGCCTGAATTATCAGGTATTCTTTCCGCGCTGGTTGGTTCAATCTTGACGTTGCTAGTAACCTTCTGCACCGCCGTACCCATTGGGGTTGCGACGGCAGTTTACTTAGAAGAGTTCGCACCTAAGAATGCACTGACGGACTTTATTGAAGTCAATATCAACAATCTGGCCGCCGTACCTTCGATTGTGTTTGGACTCTTGGGTTTTGCGGTTTTCTTGACCTTCTTTAACATGCCACGCTCTGCCCCGATTGTAGGCGGGATTGTACTAACCTTGATGAGCTTGCCCGTGATTATTATCGCCTCTCGGGCTGCTTTAAAGGCTGTGCCACCGTCTATTCGGGAAGCGGCGCTTGGTGTTGGTGCTTCGAAAATGCAGGCGATTTTCCATCACGTGCTGCCGTTGGCCATGCCTGGCATCATGACCGGCTCAATCCTGGCAATGGCACATGCTTTGGGTGAAACGGCGCCTTTGCTGATGATCGGGATGGTGGCTTTCATTGCCGATGTGCCGACTAGTTTCACAGACTCGGCGACTGTTCTGCCAGTCGAGCTCTTCATGTGGGCAGGCCGTCCGGAACGGGCCTGGGAGCCACGCACGGCAATGGCAATTCTGATCCTACTTCTCTTCATGATATTGATGAACGCTGTCGCAATCTTCCTGCGACGCAAGTTCGAGCGCAGGTGGTAAACCCATGAATACGTTCTCTCAAAGCAGCTCAGAAGCTCATGGCGAAACCCATGCTGGGCGTGTTCAGCAATCGACAGGCATTTTGCCAGACATCAGCTCAAAAGTACGTGCGCGCGACGTCAATGTCTTTTACGGCACAAAGCAAGCCCTGTTTGACGTGTCCTTGGATGTGCCTGATGCCTCGGTTACCGCCTTTATCGGCCCATCTGGCTGCGGCAAATCTACTTTTCTGCGGTGTATCAACCGTATGAATGACACGATCGATTCCTGCAAAGTGACAGGCAGTATTCAAGTTGATGGCCGCGATGTGAATGACCGTGCGATTGACCCAGTTGTGTTACGGGCGTCGGTCGGCATGGTGTTCCAGAAGCCTAATCCATTTCCGAAGACAATTTTCGAGAATGTAGCCTATGGCCCGCGCATCCACGGCATTGCCAATGACAAGCAGGGCTTGGAACGCATTGTGGAGCAAAGCCTTCGCAAAGCGGGCCTTTGGGAAGAGGTGAAAGACCGTCTGCATCAGCCCGGAACCGGCCTTTCCGGTGGCCAGCAGCAGCGCTTGGTGATTGCCCGAGCCATTGCGGTCAATCCTGAAATAATCCTGATGGACGAGCCATGCTCTGCCTTGGACCCCATCGCGACCGCCAAAATCGAGGAATTGATTGATGAGTTGCGGCAGAATTTCTGCATTATCATCGTCACCCATTCTATGGCACAGGCCGCCCGCGTCAGTCAGCGAACGGCTTTCTTCCATATGGGCAAGCTGGTGGAAGCTGGGCCTACCGAAGAGATTTTCACCAACCCGCGCGACAGTCGCACCCAAGATTATATTACTGGCCGATTTGGCTAAGACGTTTGCACCCTAAATGGGGGCTTGAAAGTAAGTTGCCATGACAGAACATACCGTTCGTGCCTTTACCGAAGAATTAGAAGCCCTCGGGGCGGATCTGACCCGTATGGGCGGCTATTCAGAGCAAGCTTTGAGCGATGCAGTCACCGCTATTGCGCGCCGAGATGCGGGCCTTGCGCGCAGCGTAATTGACGGCGACAAGATGATCGACGAGCTTCAACGTGAGATCGAGCGGAAGATCATGCGCTTGTTGGCTTTGCGCCAGCCCTTAGGGCGCGATTTGCGTCAGACCGTAGCAGCCCTGAAGCTTGCTGGTGACTTGGAGCGCATCGGCGATCTGGCCAAAAACATCGCTAAGCGCGCTTTGACCATCCAAGAATTTGACCCGATTGCTTTGACCCGTAGCGTTGAGCGTATGGGCAAGATCGCCGTTACCCAGTTGAAGCAAGTCCTTGACACGTTTGCTTCGCGTGAAGTGGCGGGTGCTGTTTCGGTATGGATGCAGGATGAAGAGCTGGACGAGCACTATAACTCTCTTTTCCGCGAGCTTCTGACCTACATGATGGAAGATCCCCGCATGATTGGGCCGGGAGCACATTTGTTGTTCGTGGCCAAGAATATTGAGCGGATCGGCGATCACTGCACCAATATGGCCGAAGTTATTTATTTCCTTGAAACCGGTGAAGACATCGGCATCGACCGGCCAAAGGCGGTCGATCCAGTCATGCCTCCCCTCCCACCATCGACTAATCAGGAGCCATTGTCATGACCCCGTATGTGCTTGTCGTTGAAGACGAAGACGCCTTAGCCACGCTCCTGCGCTATAATCTGGAAAAAGATGGCTATCATGTCGGCGTTGCTGTCGATGGTGAGGAAGCGCTGATGATGGCGTCAGAGCGCTTGCCGGACCTCGTCATTCTTGACTGGATGTTGCCAAAAGTGCCGGGCATTGAAGTTTGCCGGAGGCTGCGAGCCAAGCCAGATGCCCGCAACATCCCCATCATCATGTTGACCGCGCGTGGCGAAGAATCTGACCGGATTCGTGGTCTCGACACAGGTGCGGACGATTATGTCACAAAGCCATTTTCAACGACCGAACTTTTGGCGCGCGTGCGCGCCGTCCTTCGCCGAATTCGCCCAGGCCTTGCCGACGACCGTCTGGTGTTTGGCGACATCGTGGTCGACCGTGTATCCTACCGCGTGAAGCGGGGCGAGCGTGATGTCCATTTGGGCCCGACAGAATTCCGCCTACTGGATTATTTCATGCAACATCCCGGTCGCGTCTTTTCGCGCGAGCAATTGTTGGACGCAGTTTGGGGCTCTGACGTTTATGTCGAAGCCCGGACCGTCGACGTCCATGTCGGTCGCTTGCGCAAGGCATTAAATGAAGGCGACGAGATTGATCCTATCCGTACGGTACGCTCAGCCGGCTACGCACTCGACAAGGCCAATTAAGCCGGAGTTGGCCTAAACCGGGGCTTACTCGGGCTTGCCCGGAAACCAGTCTGGATGGGCGAGTTCAAACCGTTCAAACACAAAGCCCGGTGCGACAACACAGCTAACCAATGTCCAAGCGCCGAGGCTTTCGGCTGCTTGCCAAGCGCCCGCGGGGACAATCGCTTGTGGCCGTTGTCCTGCTCTAAGGTCTGGACCTAATCGGTACGCATACGCTTTCTGGCCATCTTCACTAATGCTCAGCGCTAACGGCCCGCCTGCATGCCAAAACCAATGTTCCCCCGCATCGACTCTGTGCCAAGCGGAGACTTCACCCGCTTGAAGTAGAAAATAGATACTAGTGGAAAAACCGCGACCCTCTGGCCCTGCAGGGTCGCGAAACGTCTCAACATAATGGCCACCCTCGGGGTGAGGCTTCATCTCTAGCAGCGCAATGATCTCAGAAGCCGATAAATCGCCTGACAAGGCCCGCTGCATCAGAACTGGTCCTTCATTTGCCGCACGCGCCCAAATGCTTCGTAAGCGGTGGCATCGGCGGCAATCCCGATCGCAGCTCTGACGCTGGGAAGGTCTGCCCGCACAAACGGATTGGTTGCTCGCTCAAGGCCAATGCTGGTTGGTACGGTCGGCAAGTTTTCGGCACGCAAGCGGGTGATTTCGGCAATTCGGCTTGTCAGGGCAGCATTATCTGTCTCAATCGTTGCACAAAACCGCGCATTGGCGGCTGTATATTCATGCGCGCAATAAATGGTTGTCGCATCGGGCAACGCCATGAGGCGCGAGAGGCTAGCCCAAGCCTGTTCAGCGCTACCTTCAAACAGCCGCCCGCAACCCAATGCAAACAACGCATCGCCGACAAATGCCACTTGGTCTGCCGCAAAATAGAAGGCGATGTGCCCTAAGGTATGCCCGCCTACATCAATGACTTCCGCACTGCTGTCGCCCAAAGTGACGGCTTCACCTGGACGCACAATTTTTGCTAACGGGCTGATGCGTGCATGAACTTCCTCTGGCCCCATAGAAATGGTGCCGAGAGCCTTCTCGATGGCTTGATTGCCGCCGGCATGATCTGGATGCCAATGGGTGTTCCAGATCTCGTCGATCTGCCAGCCCAGCTTTTGGGCTTCGGCTAGAATGGCTGTAGCGTCCGGGGTATCGATACAGGCAACTTTGCCTGTGGCCGAATCGCGGACAAGAAAGCCATAATTGTCAGACAGACATGGAAACATATGAATGATAAGCATGTCTGTCCTTTAAGAGAGAAACTTGGTTTATCCTAGTCCCCATGCGCGTTGATGTTCTCGCCTTGCAAAGTTTTTATGCGGGCCCCTTGGGGCAGACCGCGCAGGCTATGGCTGGCCGCCGCATGGTTGATGCTTGGGGAGGTTGTAAGGGTCTTGATGTTTTGGGCTTTGGTTATGCCACGCCCTATCTGACGCCTTGGCTGCCAACCGCGCGGCGGGTCACTGCCCTGATGCCAGCCACACAAGGGGTAGAGCGGTGGCCGTCGGGTGGGCCAAACCTTGCCTGTATTGGTGATGAGGACCGGATGCCTTTCACCGAAGCGATCTTTGATCGAATCTTGTGCGTACATGCTTTAGAAGAGGCAGAAAATCCGCGTGTACTACTGCGCGAACTTTGGCGGTTGCTTGCTCCTGAAGGGCGTTTAATGATTGCGGTCGCCAATCGCGGTGGCATTTGGGCTCGCGCTGAATCAACCCCTTTTGGCCAAGGCAGACCGTATAGCCGCAGCCAGCTGGCAGGTCTCCTGAGTGACGCCATGTTTCAACCCGTAGCGTGGTCGCGCGCGCTCTATGGTCCGCCCTTGACCTGGAAAATGGCAACCGGCGGAGCCGCAGAGACTTGGGAAAGCGTGGGCGAACGGGCTTGGCCAGCGCTGGGCGGGGTCATTTTAGTTGAGGCGGTGAAGCGTCTATATGCCGACAGTCTTCCCGGCCAAGGTCGGCGCGTGTTGTTAGCCCAGCCCGCGGCCGCACGTTTTTGAGGCAATCGCCGCAAAAGTCGCTTAAAAATTGTGCTAAGATCTTCCGGTCTGCCGTCTGGCATTGAAAGCAGGTCACAAGCGCTGCTGATTGTCTAATCTAGAATGTGATGGAATAATCAGGGTCTGGTTCCTGAGAACGAACCCGATGTTAAGTGAGGGGAACAGAATGAAGCTTGTCACCGCCATTATCAAACCCAGCCGTCTCGATGCGGTGCTTGATGCGGCAACCGAAGCCGGCATTTCGGGCCTAACGGTTACCGAAGTTCGCGGTTACGGTCGTCAAAAGGGCAAGACCGAAGTTTATCGCGGTGCCGAATACGAAGTGAAGCTGCTGCCTAAGGTCAAAATTGAGGCCGTTGTCACCGAGGACATGGTCGACAAAGTGGTTGAAGCTTTGGCTGGCGCTGCCAATACCGGCAAGATTGGCGATGGCAAAATCTTTGTCGTCGACGTCGAGATGGCCCTGCGTATTCGCACGGGCGAGAAAGACGCCGCGGCAATCGCTGGCTAAGGCTTGCTTAAAGTTCAAACCAAGAGGGCGGCCCGATGGTGTCGCCCTTTTTTGTTGTTTAAAACTGGGTGCGGTCTGCCCAATTTGGTCGAGAGAGCCGATCTCGTGGGGCTTCGCCATGAACGCTGTCAATCACACTAGGCCTGGCATACCAGGAAAACAGGACCATGCTGCCGACGAAGGGTATTAGGTTCAAAAGCATCCATGAACCAGACTTGCCCACATCATGAAGGCGACGCACGCTGGCCGAGAAAATTGGCAGCGCATGAATGGCACCAAAAGTCATCGTCATCGTGCCAATTTTGATCTCTGGCGTGCCATCCGTGAGACCAGACAGTAGGACCGCGCTATCCACTGAGATAGCCAGGCAACTCAGCGCCAAAACCATCAATAGAAAGTACCAATAAGCGCGCCGGGTCAGACGCCCTGTAAGGTCCAGCATATGGGTCAGGGCATGAAGATAATTAGTTACCATTGTGCGAGAGTAACACCACGGTCTTTGTAAACCCTTGAGCGGGCCCGTAAAATTGGACGGGAGTGTGTCCAGGTGAGGGTCGCGCGCCACCGGGAATCATGGCCTACTTTAAACGCTAGAGTTGTTTCCAGTTCTTTGAGGTGTGAGAGTTCGTGATGAATGCGCTTGCGCAACTCCACCTTTCCCACAATTGGCTGCGGGCGTGGTTTGCCATTTTGACGCTGATCTTGGCTGGAATTGCCATCTATCTTCAGCTTGGGCTGTCGAGCTATTTTTTGTCGCGTTATGCGCTCCTCGAACGGCAAGCCACAGCGCCTATCGTTGTGTTGTCCCAGAAGCAGGGGAGCGATCGGTATGTAAAGATACCTGATGAGGCGATCGCTCAAATCGGTCGAAGTCCCAATGTTGGCAACTTTGAACTGATCCGACAAAAGCATACCTATTTGGGTATCGGCACAAAGGGACAAGGATTTGGCGCAAACATCATTGACCCAAACGAGCCCGCATTATCAGCGCCACTGGTTATGCCGACCGAAGCTAAGCAACTGCTCCAAATACCAAATTCAGTTTTACTGACGGACGAAGATGCGCGGTCTAGTGGCCTTGGACTTGGCGACGAATTTGTCCAGCACGGTGTCAAACTTCGTGTTGTCGGGCTCATGGATGGGAACCTCGGACCTCGTGGCAGCTTGGTCTCCCGAGAAACTGTTGAAACCCTGAACAATGCCGCAGATCGGAAACGGGATACGCCAGTCTATTCAATCTTAATTGCTCCAAAGGCAGGCACGTCAGTTGGCCAAGCGATTACTGGCCTCAATCGTGAGTTGAAGGGGCTCGGCGCGCAGGCCATGAGCCGGGAGCAATTGACCCAAAAGGTCATTGAGGATGCCCTAAAGGATCAGCGTGACATTCGTACATTTATCTATCTTGCTTTCTTCATTGGGGTGATCGCTTTATTGATCATCTCTCAGGCAATTCATGCCATGATCGCAGGCCAGCGTGTTGAGTTTGCCACACTGCTTGCCATGGGAGTGCCTAAGTGGCGGGTGGCCCTTTTGGTACTTGAGCAGACGGTTTGGATCGGCTTGATTGCATCGGCCTTTGCCCTCTCCGGTGGCCTAGTGGGCCAATTGGTTTTGGAGAAGGCGGATGTTTACATTCTCCTCTATCCCTCGCAGGTTCCGCTCGTGTCAGGTGCCATTCTTGTGACATCATGCCTTGCATGCATGATGTCATTACCAACTATTTTTGGTCTCAAACCAGTTGAGTTGCTGCGATGACGGAGGCCCCAATCCTGTCCGCAAGTGCGATTTCCAAGTCCTTTGGACGCGGCGCAGCTGCCGTGCGGGCGCTTGATGGTGTAAGTTTCTCGGTTGAGCGGGGCAGTCTTACGCTGCTCAAAGGTGCCAGCGGGTCGGGCAAATCCTGTCTGCTTGCGGCTTTATCCGGTCTGCAAAGACCAGAGAGTGGCAGCGTGATCGCCAAAGGCACAGACGTGTGGGCACGAGGCGGACGATCTGCCGAGCGCTTTCGTCGCCAGCATTGTGGTTATGTCTTTCAGACCCCGGGGCTTTTCCCGTCCCTGACAGCTTGGCAGCAAGTCTTTGTCCCGTTGCGGCTTTTGGGCGTTCCCGTTGCAGACGCTAAGGCAAGGGCATCCCATTATCTCGACCTGGTTGGTCTGATTGACCGCGCCCAATCAAAGCCAAGTCAATTGTCTGGAGGGCAAAATCAACGGGTTGCTATCGCGCGCATGCTGGCAAAGCGGCCTGCCTTCATCTTCTGTGATGAACCCACGTCGGCATTAGATGGCCGCAATGCCGTCATGGTCGCAAAACTGCTGAGCGCGGCAGCCGTAGAGCAAGGCGCAACTATTCTTTGCGCCACCCATGATGATCGTTTGGTGCCTTTTGCAAATCGCGTGATCGAGTTGGAAGAAGGCCGTTTGGTCTCTGATACGGCGGAGCCTAAGCTATGAGAATCTTACGCTTTTTCGGCACCGTTTGGGGCTGGCTTATCCTCGCTTTGATCCCCGCCCTTTGGGCTCTCACGATCCTTAGTGCCCGCGAAAACGAACGGACTGATTTCAACCTGCGTGTCTGGAACGGTGTCGAAGCGAGTCAGAAACCCACTCCCTAGGCTTTAGTCTCCACTTGCGCCTCTTGGGCCATGCGTTCGGCTTGGGCGAGGCGGCGTTCTTCGTGTTTGAGCAAGGTCTCTTTCAAATAGCGGCCGGTCCATGAGCCTGCGACTAAGGCCACCTCTTCAGGAGTGCCCTCGGCGACAATCAAGCCACCGCCATCGCCGCCTTCAGGGCCTAGATCGATCAACCAATCGGCTGTTTTGATCACGTCCAAATTATGCTCAATCACCAAGACACTATTGCCCTGATCCACCAGTTCTTGCAGCACTTCCAAAAGCTTACGTGTATCTTCAAAATGCAGACCGGTGGTGGGCTCATCAAGAATATAGAGCGTTCGCCCCGTAGCGCGGCGCGACAATTCCTTGGACAGCTTCACCCGTTGGGCTTCCCCGCCAGACAAGGTGGTCGCCTGCTGGCCGACTTTCACATAGCCGAGGCCCACCCGCACCAAAGTCTCCATCTTGTCGCGAATAGAGGGTACGGCTTGGAAGAAGCCCGCAGCCTCATCCACCGTCATGTCCAAAACTTGCGCGATGGATTTGTTGCGATAAGTGACTTCCAAAGTCTCCCGATTATAGCGCTGGCCGTGGCAGACGTCGCAGGTGACATAGACGTCCGGTAAGAAGTGCATTTCGATCTTCTGCACCCCATCGCCTTGGCAGGCTTCACAGCGACCGCCTTTGACGTTGAAGCTGAACCGGCCCGGGCCATAGCCGCGTGCCTTTGACTCTGGCAGTGCAGCAAACCAGTCGCGGATTGGACCGAAGGCACCAGTATAGGTCGCAGGATTGGATCGCGGCGTGCGGCCAATCGGACTCTGGTCAATATCAATCACCTTATCGAGGTGGTGCAGACCTTCCAGTGCCTTATGTGGACCAGGCACTTCATTTGCCCCGTTCAAGCGACGGGCGAGGGCCTTATAGAGCGTCTCGAGAATAAGGGTGGATTTGCCCCCGCCTGAGACACCGGTCACGCAGGTGAAAATTCCCAGTGGAATATCAACCGAGACATTCTTGAGATTATTGCCGGTTGCCCCTTCGATGCGAAGGAATTTCTTGGGATTGCGACGACGGCGCTTTGGCGGGATCGGGATCGATTTTTCCCCGCGCAGATAGGCTCCGGTCAGGCTACCCTTGGTCGATTCAATGTCAGCTGGCTTGCCTTGTGCCACAACTTGGCCGCCATGAATGCCGGCCAGCGGCCCCATATCGAGCACATGGTCTGCTGTCAGAATCGCTTCCTCATCATGCTCAACCACGATGACGCTATTGCCGAGGTCACGCAGACCTTTCAACGAGGTCAAAAGGCGGGTGTTATCGCGCTGATGTAAACCGATGCTGGGCTCATCTAGGACATAGAGCACGCCGGTAAGTCCCGAGCCAATTTGGCTGGCCAGTCGGATGCGCTGGCTTTCGCCCCCTGAAAGGGTCGCCGAACCACGATGCAAAGTGAGATAATCCAACCCGACATCGACCAAGAAGCGCAGGCGCTCTTTGATCTCTTTCAAAACGCGGGTCGCGATTTCCAACTCTTTAGGCGTAAGCCGGCCTTCTAAATCGACAAACCAATCGCGCGCACCCCGGATTGAACGAGAGGACACCACTGAGACATCTTCGCCCCCGACGCGCACCGCGAGTGCTTCGGGCTTTAAGCGCTTACCGTCACAGGTCGGACATTTCTGGGCGGATTGATAGCGGCCCAATTCCTCGCGCGACCAGGCCGAGTCAGTCTCGCGCCAGCGCCGTTCCAAATTGGGGATCACGCCTTCAAAGGTCTTGGTGGTTTCATACCGCCGCGCGCCATCATCATAGACAAATTTCACCTTTTCGGTACCCGATCCATAGAGCACAAGCTTTTGAAAGCTCTCTGGAAGTTTTGTCCAAGGGGTCGTCAACGCAACTTCGGCATGGCGCGCTAGGGCTTGCAAGGTTTGGGTATAAAGCGGTGAAGCTCCCTTCGCCCATGGTGCAATAACGCCGTCATTCAGGGTCTTGCTGGAATCGGGTACCACCAACTCTTGGTCAAATTTGAGCTGCACGCCCAGACCGTCGCACGTTGGGCAGGCACCAAAGGGATTGTTGAAGGAGAATAGGCGCGGCTCGATCTCTGGGATGGTAAAGCCGGACACCGGGCAGGCAAATTTCGCCGAAAACAGCATCCGTCGTGCGATGCCTTTATCATCCTTTTCATCGGCGAATTCAGCTAAAGCGATGCCATCCGCCAAGCGTAAGCAGGTCTCAAAACCCTCTGCCAGACGTTGTTCGATGCCTGAACGAACCGCAATGCGATCGACCACCACATCAATGTCATGCTTCAATTTCTTGTCGAGGTCAGGGGCATTCTCAAGCTCATAATACTCGCCATTGATCTTAGCGCGCACAAAGCCTTGCTTGATCCAGCTTTTAAATTCTGTCTTAAACTCACCCTTCCGGCCGCGCACAACGGGTGCCAATAGGAAGAGACGCGTGCCTTCCGGTAGGACAATAATTTTGTCTACCATCTGGCTGACCGTCTGGCTCTCAATTGGCAGGCCAGTCGCAGGCGAATAGGGCACGCCAATGCGGGCCCACAGAAGGCGCATGTAGTCGTAAATCTCGGTCACTGTGCCGACGGTTGACCGCGGGTTCTTCGACGTTGTCTTTTGCTCAATCGAGATGGCGGGCGACAAGCCTTCAATCGAGTCCATGTCCGGTTTTTGCATCAGCTCTAGGAACTGTCGCGCATAGGCGGAAAGGCTTTCGACATAGCGTCTTTGGCCTTCAGCATAGATCGTGTCAAAAGCCAGCGAGCTTTTGCCTGATCCAGATAGGCCTGTGATCACCACTAACTCACCGCGAGGGATTTCAACCGTGACATTCTTCAAATTGTGTTCGCGCGCGCCGCGCACACGGATTACTGGCGATTCAGACATGTGTGACCTTGATTATGCTAACCTTAGAGCTGAAGCCCCAAGGCCAAAACAATGTTGCCCTGATTAGCGCGTGCGAACCAGCTTGACGAATAGAACATTATGTGAACATCTTGCGCTTGTCCACGGCATGCACAGTTTTACATGCTTATCCACAAGGCGAGGCGGTTTGTGTGTCGCCCCTCTCTTCTGGTTTGGACATGAGACCTGTAGCGTCAGTTTCAAATGGATACGATGCCAAGGCGCGACAGGATGAGTCGGCAGCGGCAAAAAAGACGGAGTAAGGGCAATGGCGGGCAGCGTGAACAAAGTGATCTTGGTTGGAAACTTAGGGCGCGACCCTGAGATCAAGTCCTTTCCATCAGGCGATCGAATCGCGGAGTTTTCTGTCGCGACCAGTGAGCGCTGGAATGACAAAGCAACTGGCGAGAAAAAAGAAAAGACCGAATGGCACCGCGTTGTTGTGCGTAACGACAATCTGGTGAAGGTCGTCGAAAACTACGTCAAAAAGGGTAGCAAGGTCTATGTTGAAGGCCAGCTGCAGACCCGTGAGTGGACTGATCAAGCTGGTCAGAAGCGTTATTCCACGGAAGTGGTTATTGGCCGCTTCAAAGGTGAAATCACTATCCTCGATGGCCGTTCTGGTGGTGGCGACATGGTCGAAGATCGTTCAGAAGGCGGATTTGGTGGCGGTCGTTCGATGGGCGGTAGCGGCGGCGGCTTTGGCGGCGGATCCTCTGCACCCAGGGCTGTTCAAGGTGAAAAACGCTCATTTGCGGCGGACCTTGAGGACGATATCCCATTCTGATCGGACCAGGCTTAGACTGAGTTTTTCGCTTTGCCTGAGGCGGCTTTTGCGCTGCTCTCACATGCCTCAAGCGTCGCATCAATGCCCTTGAGTAGGGTTTCGGGCGTCACTGGCTTTGCGATGTGGAAGTCACAGCCGGCCCAAAAAGACTGCGTGATATGTTCCTTCATCGCATTGGCGCTGACCATGGCGATGGGCGTACGCCGCAAGCCATCACTGCGTTCAATCTCGCGGATTTGCTTTGTCGCTGATAGGCCATCCATAATCGGCATCTGCATGTCCATCAGCACAAGATCAAAATGTGCATTCTTCCACATCTCAACGGCCTCTGCGCCGTTCTGGGCGATCGTCAGTGCGATGCCATGGGGCTCAAGGATCATCGCGATCACACGCTGATTAACAGGATGATCTTCCGCCAACAGGATCGAACGACTTGCTGCATTCGGCAAAATGCCTGTTGGCGCAATGCTTGGGCTTGTTTGAGGTGGTATGTTTTGGGCTTCCAGCTTGACCCGTGGCAAAGGCAGAATGACAGAGAATAGGCTGCCAATCCCGGCCTCAGAAGTGACTAGGAACTGCCCGCCCATCATGTCGGTTAAGGTGCGGCAGATCGATAAGCCTAAGCCAGTTCCGCCAAAGTTCTTAGTAATGGAAGCATCAGCCTGTTCAAACCTCGCAAACAGCCGATTTTTGGTCTGCTCGTCAAAGCCGATACCGGTGTCCTTGACGCTGATCATCACATCGCACGATCCATCCGCCTTGTCCGTCGCTGTGATGCTGATGTCGATTTGACCTTTTTGGGTGAATTTCACCGCGTTTGAGGCTAGGTTCGATACGATTTGCTTGACCCGTACGCCATCGCCTTCAAACAGACCTTCGGTGCCGGGGCCAAATCGGACATGGAATCCAAGGCCTTTTTCTTCGGCCCGTATACCCATAACTTGCGCCGTCGCCTCAATGGATTTGCGAAGGTCAAAAGGCTCGGGCTGCAACGTAAACTTGCCCGCCTCGATTTTCGAGACATCGAGGATGTCCGACAAGAGAAGTTCTAGTGTCTCTCCAGACGATTGAATGAGGTCGACCATTTCGCGCTGGTTGTGCGTCAAATCAGTGCGGGACAATGCCCCAACTACACCGATGACCCCATTTAAGGGGGTGCGGATTTCATGACTCATATTGGCTAGGAAGCTACTCTTGGCGCGATTGGCAGATTCGGCTTGTTCACGCGCTGTCAGCAATTCAGTTTCAGTGCGTTTGCGCTCGGTGATGTCGTAAAGCATATTCACAAAGCGTGGCTTATTCGTCTGGGTTGCGGGCAGAGGCACAACGGTTGCATCGACCCAAAACAACGATCCATCCTTAGCCCGGTTGCAGACTTCGCCATGCCAAGAGTGGCCAGCGTTGATCGTGTCCCGCATCTTTTGGAAATAGGATGGATCATGCATGTCTGATTGGACCGATTTATAACTTTGCCCGATTAGTTCTTCGCGCGAATAACCGCTAATTTCGCAATAGCGATCATTAACGAATTCAATATGGCCAAATTGGTCCGCGACGGTGATGATCGAGTGCTCATCCAGCGCAGATTGATAGGCATTGAGATTGGCCAAGGCATCGTCGGCGCGACGTTGGGCTTCAACCAGTTCGGTGACCTCAGTTTCAATTGCTTGGAAACCTTCCAGCTGCCCTTGCTCGTCCAATAGGGGTTGGATATCTAAATTGATCCAGTACATCCGGCCCTCTTTTGTCCGGTTCAAGAGGGTGGCGCTGGCGGCCTGTCCCCGGTCAATGGCTTCGATCAATTTCGCCACTTCTAGTGGATCAGTTTCTGGGCAGAAAGTCAGTTGGCTTGGCCTTTTGCCAATCACTTCGTCGCGGCTATAGCCAGAAAGGGCAAGATACGCGTCGTTGACCCAAATGATTTCTCGATTTTTATTGGTGCGCACAACAGGGTTGCGGGCCAACTCGGCAAAGCGCGCAAACTCCCGATAGCGGATTTTATTTCTTTGGCTGCTTTCTCGATCTTGCCACCAAAGCCTAAAAATTAAGATGAAGGCAATGCTTACTAAAATGATGGTGCTGAGAAGCCCAGTCTGGATATTTTCTTTGGCGGCTTTAAGATCTGACGAGCCTGTTACAAGTGCGTTCTTGATTTCCTGATTATAGGTAGCTTTCAGATTGGCATAATCTTGCGAGGATAGAATGGCGGCGGCGTTTTCCTTTTTGCCGTCATCTACCAGGGCAAAGGATAGGCGTTCAAAATCAATGAGTTTTGTGTTTGCCAGTACGACTGATTCTAGGTTTTCCTGCACCCCTGCTGGGCCGATGGACATGGCCCTGACAATGGTTGCTTGAAGAAGTGGCGCATTTTCTTCGTAACGCTTTACCCATTTTGGGTCGGCTGTCGTGGCATACATGAGCGCGGACATGGTTAAGACTTCGTCGATCCGATTGATCTCGCCAGTAGCTTCGGTGAACAAAATCTGTCGTATATTGATGTCGTGATAGGAGGCAAACTGCCACGCCGAAGCCACTGCTAGAAGCAAAATAGCAAACGTCACTGTCAGTAGCCTGGGGATCGATTTCATGCGGCTATCCTAAAGATTGGCATGATTGATATACCGATTGGTATTTCCGTTGAGTTAAATTGTTATTTTGGGGCGATTTTTTGCGATTTGCGGTGTCGACACCCAGAGCGCAGCTGTAGCTTACGTCATTGTCGGACGTGTTTGCGGGAGGCCCCCAGATTTCCGACTCGACTCGCCGGCGTCTTCGTGATTAGAACAAAACAAGAACATAAAAAGCAGGAAGGTGTGTGATTTTAAGCCATGAGACCGGATTTGACCGCGTTGCGCACCCAGATACGGGCCATTGAAACAGAGGGGCGCCCGGCGTTGAGCTGTTTACCAACAGGCGCAGACATGTTGGACGTGGCCTTGGGCGGCGGGTTGGCTTTGGGCGGTGTAACCGAAGTAGTTCCTGCTGCTTTCATGGATGAGCCAGCCAGCTTGCACTTTGCTTTCGCCTGTATGGCCAAGGCGCTGCAACAGCGTTCGGGTGATCTGGTGGTGATTGAAGATGCCAGTCGCGGGCAGGGGTGGGGGGCCGCTTGGGGGCAGCTTTATGGCCCGGGTTTGCAGAAGCTTGGCGTGTGTCCGTCCCGTATTTTGTTGGTGCGCGCGCCGGATGTGAAGGGCTTTCACGCCTGTCTG